>Ga0066376_10001528_pt1 | contig 22425 bp, 15 predicted proteins | sample Knorr_S15_td_Bot_FD_77009 | JGI IMG/M metagenome (GOLD analysis project Ga0066376, IMG submission 77009) | Marine microbial communities from Southern Atlantic Ocean transect - Knorr_S15_td_Bottom_ad_5009_LV_A | ecosystem: Environmental > Aquatic > Marine > Oceanic | place: Southern Atlantic...
AAATGCCAGTCCGGGCCGAGGCGTCCCGGGAGCCTCTCAAGCGGGCTGAGGGACGCCGGAGGCTCAGAAGATCCCGAGCTTGTCTCGCGCGTCGTCGGTCATCCGCTCGGGCGTCCACGGAGGTGTCATCACCAGGTTGATCTGCGCCTCGGTGATGCCCTCGAGCCGCTCGAGAGCCATCTTGGATTGCTGGACCAGTTGCGGCCCGGCCGGGCAGGCGGGGCTGGTGAGAGTCATGTCGACGGTGACCACGTCGTCTGATTCCTGCCGCACGTCGTAGATCAGCCCCAGGTCGACGATGTTGATCATCAGCTCCGGGTCGATGACTTCCCGCAACGCCTCGAGCATCGCGACCGCGTCGGCGGGCTCGGCCTCCTGGGGGGCCGTGTCGTCGTCCGATTCGGATCCTTCTTCGCTCTGGGGGTCACTCTCGGTAGCAGCCGCCGTGTCGACGGGCTGCTCAACGGCCTGGTCCTCCGTCGAGCTCGCAGCGGGTGCTGCGAGCGTATCGGCGACCGGGGCCGGCCGGACCCAGACCTGGCCTTCGTTGAGTCGGACCTCGTAGGTGGCGATCTTCTCGACGGCCGGCATGCACGTCGGCTCACCGGTCTCCAGCGAGAAGCGGGCGCCGTGCCGCGGGCAGGCGATCTCGCCGTCGGCGATCGGCCCGTCGGTCAGCGGCTGACCGTCGTGGGTGCAGACGTCGTCGATGCAGAAGTACTCCTCACCCACCCGCACCAGCAACACCGGTTCGTCGTCGACCAGCTCGCTCTTGCGGTCCCCGGGCTGCAACTCGTCGATGGTGGCCAGAGGGGTCCAGTCGCCGAGGTCGTTCATGTCATTCATGGTTATTCATGTCATTCATGGTTGTTCGTCAGTCTCCGATGCCGAGCTTGCGTTCGACGGCTCGTTCGAGTGTATCTCGGACCAGCGGGACGGGGATGCGGTCTGAGACGACCTGGAAGAACCCGTGGACGATCATGTGCATCGCTTCGTACTCACTCAGCCCGCGGCACATCAGGTAGAACACCTGTTCGGCGTCGACCCGTCCGGCGGTGGCTCCATGTGTACAGCGGACGTCGTCGGCCTCGATCTCCAGCCCGGGGATCGCATCGATGCGGGCATTGGGTGAGAGCATCAATGCGTCGTTGCGCTGGTAGCCGTCGGTCTTCTGGGCCACTGCTTCGACCCGGATCATGCCTCGCCAGACGATCCGGGCCCGGTCGCGGAGCACGTTTCGGTAGAGCAGGTCGCTGGTGGTATCGGGTGCGTTGTGCGACTGCTGAGTGTAGTAGCTCATCCGCTGCTTGCCCGTCGCGAAGCTCAGCCCGTTGACTTCCGCGTGTGCCCCGCGTCCGTCGAGTGAGACGTCCTGGTGGATGTGTGCCAGTCGGCTGCCGAGCCCCCCGACAGTCCATTGCAGCCGGGCATCATTCGAGACGCGGCCGGCCTGGTGGGCCACGTGCCAGGTCCGCTCGTTCCAGTTCTGCAGTTGGACATAGCTCAGCGATGCCTCGCGGCCCAGCAACAGTTCGACGGCACCCACGTGCAGCCCGCTGCTGTCGAGGTCGGCGGATGCGGTTTCTTCGAGCAGCGTGGCGGAGGCCCCGTCCTCGAGTACGACCAGCGTGTGGCTGAAGTCGGCGCCTCCGTCGGTGGCCATCCCGATCAGGCTGTACAGCGGTGTGGTGATCTCGACGCCCTTGGGCACGTACAGCACCGTACCGCCGGTCCAGAAGGCGGCATGCCAGGCAGAAAACCGGTCGGTGTCGGGACGGACGCCGCGGGTCATCAGGTGGGGCCTGAGCACTTCGGGGTGCTCGCGGATCAGATCGGCGAGGTCACCGAAGAGCACACCCTGTGCGGCGAGCTCGGTATCGAGCGACTGATCCCGGGCCGTGCCGTCGACGTGGATCACCGCCCCGGCAAACTCACCCTGCTCACGCATCAGCGTCGCCAGCGCCGGGGGTTCAGAATCGGTGTCGGGCACCGCGTAGCGTTCCGGACGAAACGCCCGCAGTTCGACTCGCTTCCACTCCTCCTCACAAAGCGGCACTGCCACCAGGTCGCGGTAGGACGCGTAGGCCTTTGTGCGAGCGGCGCTGACCCAGTCGGGCTCGTCCCGCGAATCGAGGAAGGCCTCGAAGGCCGCCTCGTCGAATGAGGCGGGGGTCGGAGCCGCTGGTGGGGTGGTGGAGGTGGTGGCGGTGGTATTCATGAGGTCAATCTGCGAGCTGGTGCCGTCGGGGCGATCAGCCGACGGACCCCTCCATCTGCAGCTCGATCAACCGATTCATCTCGACGGCGTACTCCATCGGCAGTTCCTTGACCAATGGTTCGATGAAGCCGGTGACGATCATCGAGGAGGCTTCGACTTCGCTCATCCCGCGGCTCATCAGGTAGAACAGCTGCTCCTCGGCGATCTTCGACACGCTCGCCTCGTGCTCGATCACCACGTCATCCTCATCGATCTCGATGTAGGGGTAGGTGTCGCTGCGGCTGTCGGGGTCGAGGATCAGGGCGTCGCAGACGACGTTGCTCTTGCAGTGCTTGGCGCCGTTGTTGATCTTGACCAGCCCGCGGTAGCTCGCGCGGCCGCCGGCCTTCGAGATGCTCTTGGAGACGATCCGGCTGGAGGTGTGTGGGGCACAGTGGACCATCTTGGCCCCGGCGTCCTGGTGCTGGCCCTCTGAGGCAAAGGCGATCGAGAGCGTCTCGCCGCGAGCACCGGGCTCCATCAGGTACACCGCCGGATACTTCATTGTCAGCTTCGAGCCGAGGTTGCCGTCGATCCATTCCATCAACGCGTCGCCGTAGGCAAACGCCCGCTTGGTGACCAGGTTGTAGACGTTGTTGGACCAGTTCTGGATCGTCGTGTAGCGGCAACGGCCGCCCCGCTTGACGACGATCTCGACCACCGCCGAGTGCAGGCTCTCGGAGGACCACGTGGGTGCCGTACAGCCCTCGACGTAGTGCACTTTGGCCCCTTCGTCGACGATGATCAGCGTCCGCTCGAACTGGCCCATGTTCTCGGAGTTGATCCGGAAGTAGGCCTGCAGCGGGAACTCGATATCGACCCCCGGGGGGACGTAGATGAACGAGCCGCCGGACCAGACCGCCGAGTTCAAGGCGGCGAACTTGTTGTCTGACGGAGGAATGAGCTTGCCGAAGTACTCCCGCAGCAGGTCGGGGTGCTCCTTCACCGCGGTGTCGGTGTCGGTGAAGATCACGCCCTGCTTGGCAAGGTCTTCCTCGAGACTGCCGTAGACCACCTCCGACTCGTACTGGGCCTTGACCCCGGCGAGGTACTTCTTCTCGGCCTCGGGAATCCCCAGCCGGTCGTAGGTCTTGCGGATGTCCTCGGGCACGTCCTCCCAGTTCTTCTCCTGGCCTTCGGACGCGCGGACGTAGTAGAAGATGTTCTGGAAGTCGAGGTCGCCCAGGTGGCCGCCCCAGAGAGGCATCGGCTTGGACTCGAAGATCTCCAACGCCTCCAGCCGAAACTGCAGCATCCAGTCGGGCTCGTCCTTGATCGCCGAGATCTGCTCGACGATCTCGACGTCGATCCCCTTGCGGCTGGTGAAGACGTAGTCGTCAGTCGGGTCGTGGAACCCGTACTTGTAATCGCCGATCGGGACGTGGGTCTTGGTGTCGGTGGCCATGTCTGTCTCTCTTCGAGTTGTTTGTGTGGGCTTGTGTGGGTTTCGTGCGGGTCTGGAAGGTGATCAGGTGGTGGCTGCGGCCGGCCGAGTCTTTCCGAGGTCTTCCTCGAGCTCCTGTTCCTCGGCAGCCACCTCGGGATGCCGACCGCGGACCGCCGTATAGCCCTCCTCGTGCAGTTCGTGAGCCAGGTCGGCGTCACCGGTTTCGACGATGCGGCCGGCGAGCATCACGTGGGTGTAGTGCGGCCGGTTGAACTCGAGCAGCCGTTCGTGGTGGGTGATGATCAGGACGCCGGTTTCGGGTCCGACCAGCCGCGCCAGTCCCTCGCTGACCACCCGCACCGCGTCGCTGTCGAGCCCGCTGTCGGTCTCGTCGAGCAGTGCGAACGCGGGCTTGAGCATCGCCAGTTGTAGGATCTCCATCCGCTTCTTCTCGCCGCCGGAGAATCCGTCGTTGAGGTAGCGGCGGGCAAACTCGTGATCGAGTCCCAGGTCGTCCATCTGTTCGAGCAGTTGGGTGCGGAACTCCCGCATCGGGATCAGCCCCTCCCCCTCCTTGCGAAGCGGGTTGCGGATGTTCGAGACGGCATGCCGCATGAAATCGGCGACCTTCACGCCGGGGATCGTCACCGGGTACTGGAAGGCCAGGAAGACGCCGGCACGGGCCCGCTGGTTGGCGTCCATCGCCAGCAGGTCCTCACCGTCGATCGTCGCGCTGCCGCCGGTGATTTCGTAGAGCGGGTGTCCGGCCAACGCGTACGCCAGGGTGCTCTTGCCCGAGCCGTTGGGACCCATCAGTGCGTGGATTTCTCCAGAACGGATCTCCAGGTTGACCCCCTTCAGGATCGGGGTCTGGCCGTCGGAGACGGCCACGTGCAGGTCGGTGATCGAGAGAACGCTGGTCATCGTGAAGAATCTCTGGGCTCGGATGGCCGGTTAGACTTGGAGGGCCTCGGGGTTGGCGGCGTAGCCGGTGTGGTGCGGGATCGGCAACTCGTCGCTGACCTTCTCGCCACTCTGGAAGCGGCCGGCGGAGCCGGAGTGCTTGGCGAGGCGGCGTCCCTTGATCTTGTCCTGGATCCGCATCACGCCCTCGAGCAACGCCTCGGGCCGCGGAGGACAACCGGGGACGTAGACGTCGACGGGGACGACCAGGTCGACGCCCTTGACCACGTGGTAGCCCCACTTGAAGTACGGGCCGCCCCCGACGGTGCAGGCTCCCATCGCGATCACGTACTTGGGGTCGGGCATCTGTTCGAAAAGTCGACGGACCCGGCTGGCCATCTTGAAGGTCACCGTGCCGGCTACGATCATCAGGTCCGCCTGGCGGGGGCTGGCGCGGAAGGCGCCGGCTCCGAAACGGTCCAGGTCGTAACGACTCGCTCCGGTCGCCATCATCTCGATCGCACAGCAGGCCAGGCCGAACGTCATCGGCCAGATGCTGGACTCCTTGGCCCAGTTCATCGCCTGCTCCAGCGATGAGACAATCACGTTCTCCTCAAAACGTCCTTCGATCCAGGTCATCGGTCCCTCGGCCTCGTCGTGTGAGTGTCTGCCTGGTGGGTCGGGTGGGTCGGGATGGGGCGGCGGAACCGCCCCGGAAATGGCTTACTGTAACAGGACCAGCTCGGCTGGCAATTGTTCCGGACGGCTTTCAAACTCGCAGCAACTCTCGCCGTCGCGCCAGCACGAGGTCAACTCGATCGGGGTCCCGAGCACTTCGGAGAAGACGTCCTGTTCGAGATTGCAGATTTCGGAATCGCAGCTGGCCAACTCGGGGTAGGGGCAGTTCCTCTCGCGGAGCAGTGGCAACCCGTTCCGCTCGTCCAACTCGACGTCAAAACCACTCTCGGTCATCACCTCCGCCAGTCGCTTGAACCGCTCAGCGGTCGAGCCGAAACCGACCTGGGACGAGTACTGACTGACCAGGGCGGCGCGGACACCGTCGATCACACGCTGCCTGGTCCCGCTGTCGTCGATCTGCTTCACCTCGGCCCAGAGGATCCGGGCCAGGTCGCCGTAGTTGTTGCCCAGCTCCTTGAGACCCCGCTGTGTGACGTGGTAGATGTGACGCGGCCGGCCACGACCTTCCAGACGTGAGGCCTCGCGTGTGGCCAGGCCCAATTCGAGTATTCTCGAGAGCCGCTGACGGATCGCCGTCGGCGTGACGCCGAATTCCTGGCAGAGATCTTGGACCGACGCCCCGTCATTGCGACGCAGCCGGTCCAGACACTCGCGGTCCTGGGGATCCAGATGTGTTGGCATGTCTTGAGGTCTCTCGATCGAGCCGGTGTGCTGCGATCCGGGTTCCATCGCCCTGTCCAATCGCCATTCTAGGACCATCGGCTATTTTTGACAAGAATCAATGCGAAAAATACCGAACGGCCGAACCGCGGAATCCCGGTTGGGTTGCCACCGCCGTTCGGGGTATAGTCTGCAGCCGAATCGACAGGAACGAGACGAGGGAGAGCGCATGTCGAGGCGAGTTGCTGGGTGGGAGTGGGCAGGCCGATGTCGGTCTACGGCGGGTGGCTGGCTGAGTTGTGCGTTGCTGGCGATGGCCCTGGTCGCCGTCACCTCAACCGTCTCTGCGGCGGAGCCCGAGACTGCTGCGGGGGCCTTGGCCGAGCCGGTTGCCGAGCTGTCTGAATTTCGCAAGATCGAGGCTCGCGTCAACGACTATTTCGGCACCGTCAACGGTTGGATCGGCAACGTCCTGTTCTTTCCCGTCCCGGTTCCTGGCGGAGCCAGTCTGCCGGCGGCGGTGCTGTGGCTGGTTGCCGGATCGGTGTTCTTCACGTTCCGGATGGGCTTCATCAATTTCCGCGGCTTCGCTCACGCGATCAAGGTCACCTCCGGGAAGTACGACAAGAAGTCGGACGTGGGCGAGGTGTCTCATTTCCAGGCCCTGACCGCGGCGTTGTCGGCGACGGTGGGCCTGGGCAACATTGCCGGGGTGGCGGTGGCGGTCTCAGTCGGCGGACCCGGCGCGACTTTCTGGATGATCCTGGCGGGATTCCTGGGCATGTCGGCGAAGTTTGTCGAGTGCACTCTGGGCCAGAAGTACCGCGAGGTCCGCGAGGACGGCCGCGTGATGGGCGGGGCGATGTTCTATCTCAGCCGCGGCCTGGCCGAGAAGAACCTGGGCGTGTTGGGCACGATCCTGGCCACGTCGTTCACGTTGCTGTGCATCGGCGGTTCGTTTGCCGGCGGCAATGCGTTCCAGGTCAGCATGTCGTTGAAGGCGGTCCAGGAGACGATCCCGGTGCTGCAGACGGACCCGTGGATCTACGGGCTGGTGATGACTGTGGTGGTCGGCGTGGTGATCATCGGTGGCATCAAGCGGATTGCTGCCACGGCGGCCACGATCGTGCCGTTCATGTGCGGAGTGTACGTGGTGGCGTCGCTGGCGATCCTGGTGATGCATGCCGACCAGGTTCCCACGGCGATCTCGGCGATCTTCACCGGGGCCTTTTCCTCGGATGCCGCCTACGGTGGGTTCCTGGGCGTGCTGATCATGGGCTTCACGCGAGCGGCATTCTCCAATGAGGCGGGAATCGGTTCAGCCGCCATCGCTCACTCGGCGGCCAAGACCGAGTTCCCGGTCCGCGAAGGCATCGTGGCTCTGCTCGAACCGTTCATCGACACGGTGATCGTCTGCACGATGACGGCTCTGGTGGTCATTGTCACCGGGGCCTACAGCGCCGAAACCTACGAGGAGACACTCAGGAGCCAGGCGGCGGTCGGGGGAGCCGACCTGGAAACGAGGATGGCCGAGCACACCGAGATCATCGAGAAGAAGCAGGGGGCGCAGTTGACGTCGCGGGCGATGAGTGCCGCGATCCCCTACTTCGAGTACGTGCTCTCGGCCGCCGTGATCCTGTTCGCCTTTTCGACGATGATCTCCTGGTCGTACTACGGAGAACGCTGCTGGGCGTACCTCTTCGGCGACGGCGCCTCGATGTCCTACCGGATCATCTTCCTGGCCTTCGTCTTCCTGGGTTCGATCGTCTCGGCCACGAATATCCTGGAACTGGGCGACCTGATGATCATGGGCATGGCCGTCCCTAATATCCTCGGCGTGCTGTTGCTCTCCGGAGGCGTCAAGCGGGACCTTGACGAGTACTGGCGACGGCTGAAAGCCGGTGACTTCGACGACGACGCCGACAGCTCCGACTCGATCACACCCGCCGACCAGGAGTAGCCGCCGGAAGTCCAGCCGCTGCTAGTGCTCCGTCAGGTCTGGGTTTTGGTGTACAAGGTGGCCCGTCGCGTAGGGAATCCCGGGGTGGAAACCCCGGGATTCAGACGCCGCACCCGGGTCGTCGAGCAACGAGCCGGCCGACACAGCGGTCGGGCAATTCGACCTCCTCGTATCGAACCAACTCGAGTTCGTTGTAGAGCGACCGCAGTTCTCCGGGGGCCAGGACGAAGTCGGGGTTCTTGAGGTGGTTGTCGTGTCGATCGCACTGTCCGGGCCCGAAGGTCTCGTAGACCAGCAGTCCGCCGGGTGCCAGGCCGCGGGTGATCAGGCCGGGCAGGCGGTCGCGGTCGAGGAACCGGAAGACAACGATCAGGTCATACGCCTGCGGCAGAGGCAGGAAGCGGTCCAGGTCGGCGGCGATCAGTCGGGGTGTGACCCCGTGTCGCTGCGCCAGTTGCGAGGCGACTGCCAGTGCGTGGACCGAAACGTCGACCGCGTCGACCTGCCAGCCACATGTCGCCATCCAGACGGCATTCTCGCCCAGGCCGCAGGCCAACTCGAGTGATCGGCCCGGCGGGATGTTCTGGATCGCATCGACGAGCCACGGGTCGGCCTCAAGCGTTTCGGCGGCTCGAGCCTGCTCGTACTTCCGGTCCCAGCGGCTTCGATCCTCGTCACTCATCGAGTCGCCCGGCCTACGACCTCAGTTTCGCGATCAACGCTTCGCGGACCTTCTGCGGATCCGCTCCCCCCGCCTCACGCATCACCTCACCGATCAGTTTCCCGATCGCCGCGTCCTTGCCGTCCCGAAAATCCTCGGCCGCCTGCTGGTTGCCGGCGATGACTGTATCGATCAGCTGATCGAGTTGGGCGGTGTCAGCCACGGCGGCCAGTCCCCGCTGCTGCACGATCCGATCGATTCGCTCCGCGACAGTTCCCTCGCCTCCACCGCCCTCGACCAGTACAGCAAACACCTCACGGCCGCTGCGAGTCGTCAGTTCCTGGGAGGTGATCAGTCCGATCAGCGTGGCCAGCCCGTCTGCATCGAGGGCAAAGTCGTCGATCGCCTGGTCCCGCTCATTGAGTTCTCTGAGCACATCCTGCGTGACCCAGTTGGCCGCCCGCTTGGCGTCCTGGCACTGCCTGGCCACGCTTTCGAAGTAATCGGCTGTCTGGGGTCCCTGGTCGATCAGCACGGCGGCGTCGTAATCCGAGAGTCCCAGCTGTTGCACGAATCTGCGTCGGCGTTGTGCCGGCGGTTCGCACAGGCCGTCGCGCAGCTCGGCGATGTACTCGTCACTGAACGTCACCGGCAGCAGGTCGGGGTCGGGGAAGTAGCGGTAGTCTGAGGCGTCTTCCTTACCGCGTTGTGCGAAGGTCACGCCCCGGTCGGCGTCCCAGCCTCGCGTCTGTTTCGAGTCGTCGGGGTAGACCCCGTCGCATTCGTCGAATTCTTTCTCCTGTCGAGCGATCTCGTAGGTGAGTGCCGCTTCGACACCACGGAAGCTGTTGAGGTTCTTGACTTCGACGATCGGTGTGCGGACGGCTTCGCCTGCGGGGTTGGTGACTTCGAGGTTGATATTGGCATCGCAGCGGAGGCTGCCTTCCTGCATGTTGCAGTCGGAGACTTCGAGGTAGACCATCAGCAGCCGGAGTTCTTCGAGGAAGCGGTAGGCTTCGGTTGCCGAGCGGATGTCGGGTTCGGAGACGATTTCCAGGAGCGGTGTGCCGGCCCGGTTCAGATCCACGCGGCTCTCGCCCCCGCCGCCACTCTCGTCGTGCAGGTTCTTCCCCGCGTCCTCTTCCAGGTGCACGCGGATCAGCCGGATCGTACGGGTCGCGGTTTTCCCGTCCTCCTGTTGGACCTCGACATCCAGGTGTCCCCCCTGGCACAACGGCAGGTCGTACTGGCTGATCTGGTAGGCCTTGGGCAGGTCGGGGTAGTAGTACTGCTTGCGGTCCCACTTGGTGAAGCTGGCGATCGAGCCTTCGAGTGCCAGGCCGGCCTGGAGTGAGAGTTCCAGTGCGAGCCGGTTCATCACCGGCAGGGCCCCGGGCAGTCCGAGGCAGACCGGGCAGGTCTGCACGTTGGGCTCATCGGGATTGAAGCGGTTGGCACAGCCGCAGAAGATCTTGGTCCGAGTCTGCAGCTGGACGTGGACTTCCAGGCCGATGATGATCCGGGGAGACGTCATGACGGGGCGTCTCGGTCGAGGTCCGGGATCGCCTGGTGCCACTGAGTTTCCCGCTCGTGCATGGCGGCGGCCCGCAGCAGCTGTTCCTCGGCGAACGCATTCCCCAGCAGCTGCAGCCCGATGGGTCGGCCATCACAGCTGAACCCGGCGGGGATCGAGATGCCCGGGATCCCGGCCAGGTTGGCGCTGATGGTGTAGATGTCGGCCAGGTACATCTCCAGCGGGTCGCCGGTCAGCTGGCCCAGCGGGACCGCCGGGGTGGGTGCGACCGGCGAGGCGATCACGTCCACGGATGCGAACGCCCGGGAGTAGTCCTCTGCGATCAACCGCCGGACCTTTTGTGCCTTGAGGTAGTAGGCGTTGTAGTAGCCGGCCGAGAGTGCGTAGGTGCCGAGCATGATCCGGCGTTTGACTTCGCTGCCGAAGGCGGCCCCGCGGCTGTCCGAGTACATCTCGACCAGCCCATCGTAGTCGTCGACCCGGCGGCCGTAGTGGATCCCGTCATAGCGGGCGAGGTTGCTGCTGGCTTCCGAGGGTGCCACCAGGTAGTAGCAGGCCACGGCGAACTTCGCGTGTTTCAGTTCGATTTCCCGGATCACCGCTCCCAGTCCGCGGTACACGTCCAGGGCCCGCTCGATCGTCTCGCGGACCTCCCCGTCGAGCCCCCGGGCGAAGTGTTCCGGGCAGATCCCGATCCGCAGACCCTCGAGCGGCTGATCGAGTCGTTCGCAGTAGGCGGGGACGGGCAGTTCGACACAGGTCCCGTCTCGGGAGTCGTGACCGGCGAGCACTTCCAGCAGCAGTGCGGCCGACCTGATATCGCGGGCGAAGGGTCCGACCTGGTCGAGCGAACTGGCGTAGGCCACCAGCCCGTAGCGACTGACTCGACCGTAGGTCGGCTTCAGACCGACGACTCCGCAGCAGGAGGCGGGTTGGCGGATCGAGCCTCCGGTGTCGCTGCCGACGGCCAGCGGGGCAAAGCCGGCGGCGACGGCCGCTGCCGAGCCGCCACTGGAGCCTCCGGCGACGCAGTCGAGTCGCCAGGGGGTGCGGGTAGGGCCCACGGCCGAGTTCTCGGTCGTGGACCCCATCGCGAACTCGTCCATGTTCGTCTTGCCGATCAGCACCGCGTCGGCTTGCCGGAGCCGCTGGACGGTGTGAGCGTCGTAGGGCGGGTTCCAGCCCTCGAGCATGCGACTGGCACAGGTGGTGGGCTGGTCGGCTGTGACCAGTACATCCTTGAGTGCCACGGGCAGGCCGGCCAGCGGCCCCAGCGGTTCCCCGGCGGCACGTCGCCGATCGATCGACTCGGCCGAACTGCGGGCCGCGTCAGCCGCGACGTGCAGGAAGGCTCCGATCGACTCGTCGTGAGCAGCAATCTCAGCCAGGCACGCCTCGGTCAATTCCAGCGAAGTCGCCTGGCCACCGGCGAGTTGCTCGAGCAGCACCGCAGCGGTTTCGCGGCAGGCGGTCATGAGATCTCCTGGTGAGTCACTCGGCCGAGGTGTCCAGCACGGGGGGCACCAGGAAGAACGACCCGTCGTGGCGAGGTGCCCCCGAGAGGGCCTGGGATCGGGTCAGCGACTCCGACGGCAGGTCCTCGCGGAGCACATCGGTTCGCTCGGATCCGCCCGCCAGAGGCTCGACTCCCTCGGTGTCGGCTTCGTCGAGAATCCCGACGTAGTCGAGTACCTGGGCCAGCTGCCCGGTGAAGGCCTCGATCTCCGACTCGGTCAGAGTCAGTCGTGCCAGTCGCGCGACACGCAGCACGTCGTCGCGGGTCAGGCGGACGGCTGAGGACTGGTCGGAATGCAAATCGGACATGAGAGCACCGTCGGCCGGAGTCCCCGCTCAGCGCTCGAGTGAACCTCAGTGGGCCTCAAGCAGCCTTGATCAAAGTGGACCGAAGTGGACCGAAGTGGACCGACCTCGGCCGGTCTCAGCTGGCCGTCGCTTCGGGCTCGGTGAACGCCTTGCGGACAACGGCCTTCTGGATCAGGCCACTGCGGATGCACTTGGTGCAGACCCGTCGTGTGGCGGTTCCACCACCCAGCTGGATGCGGATCTTCTGCAGGTTCGGTCTGAAGCGGCGTTTGGAGATCCCGGTCGTCTTGCGGCCGTTGCCACCGAGGTACTTGGCCTTGCCCCGTTGCGAGACGCGGTTACCGACCTGGGGCGACTTGCCACAAATGGCACATTTCTGGCCCATCATCGTGCTCCAGCAGTCGCGTGGGTTCGCCGCCTGCCCGCTCAACGAGAGCGGGAAACCGCAAGTATAGTGGTCATCGATCAGGTTGCAAGCTGTGCCGAGGGGACTCGTTGGTGCCGAGCTGCTGAGTGTCGAGTGGATCTCCGATGGCCGAATCGGGGATGGTGTGCCCGAGTTTTTCTCGCTTGGTGGCCAGGTACCCGGCCCGGTGGGCCTCCGGAGGTGCCACGATCGGAACCTGCTCCAGGACCGTCAGGTCCCAGGCTGGGAAGGCGTCGGCCTTGTTGGGGTTGTTGGTCAGCAGTCGGATCTGTGAGAGTCCGAGGTCCTTGAGGATCTGCAGCCCGATCATGTAGTCCCGCATGTCAGCCTTGAAGCCCAGCTTGTGGTTCGCCTCGACCGTGTCGTAGCCCTGGTCCTGCAGCTGGTAGGCCTTGAGCTTGGCGACCAGCCCGATCCCTCGGCCCTCCTGGGGCAGGTAGACCACCGCACCCACGCCCTCCTTGCCAATCGCATCCATCGCCAGGTGCAACTGGTCGCCGCAGTCGCAGCGGAGCGATTCGAGCACGTCGCCGGTGAAGCACGAGGAGTGCATGCGGACCAGGGGGGCTTTGGCCGAGGAGAGTTGTCCCCAGACGATCGCCATCGGCTGCTGGTCCTCGTGGTCGACCGAGTAGGCGATCACCCGCGTCGGCCCGAAGCGGGTGACGATCGGCACTTCGACCTCACGAGTGATCAGCTGTTCCCGCATCCGCCGGTGCCGGATCAGGTCTTCGATCGAGATGATCGGCAGTCCGAACTCGGCGGCGATCTGACGCAACTCGTCTCCGTCGGCCATGCCGTCGCCGTGCTGCGAGAGGATCTCGATCAGGCAGCCGACCGGCTGGCCGCCGGCCATCTGGACCAGGTCGACGGTCGCCTCGGTGTGGCCAGCTCGTCTGAGTACCCCTCCGGCCTTGGCCTGCAACATGCTGGTGTGGCCGGGACGGACGAAGTCCTTGGGCCGACTCTCGGCCGAAGCAATCGCGCGGATGGTCGTCGCCCGGTTGGCCGCGCTGACTCCGGTGCCGGCTGAGACGTGGTCCAGCGGAGTCAGAAAATTGGTGGAAGTCTGGGGACCGGGTCCGTGGGTGTCGGCCAGCGGAGACAACTGCAGCCGCTCGGCAACCTCCTCGGACATCGGCACGCAGAGCACTCCACTGCCGTGACGCAGCATGAAGTCGACCTGCTCGGCCGTGATCGACTCGGCCGCACAGATGAAATCGCCCTCGTTCTCGCGCTCGGCCGCGTCGACCACGATCACCATCAGGCCGCGGCGTAACGCGTCGACCGCCTCGTCGATCGTGTTGAAAGCTAGCTCGTCGGTCCCGTCAGGGGAGAAGTTGCTCATCGGTTGCTCTCGAATCATCCGTCGCCGTTGCAGGTCGACGGTCGGCTCATGCCGGTCACACCCCACAGCAAACCCACTCGAATCACTCTCGACTGGGGTCAGCGGTCAAGTTGTGCCGATCTACTTATACAGGACAGCAGTAAAAAAAACGTGTCTCAGTCGGCGGCGGGGGACTCTCCTCGCGCGACCAATCCGGACAGGAGGTCTGGTTGATGACTCAGCGCCGCTCAGCTCCGTCCCCGGAACCGGTGTTCACCTTGGGAGGGTGGAGGCCCCTCCTGGGTGCGTGTGTCCATTCTAGGGCACCGGGGAGGAGGTTCCAATGAGGAACTCCCTCGAGTCTTTTCGAGAAGTCTCGAGTCGTCTCGAGTCGTCTCGAGTCCGGCGGCCGAAATCCGCCGACCGATTCCACCGAATTGCCGGTCCCTCAGGACACTAATTGACATTTCGGTCAATATTGATATGTTGTCTGCCATGGAAGGATTGTTGCACCCCGGGAGCGGTCCTGCGTATCATGCATAGAGCGGTTTGCCCGCTTTCCCACCTGTTTTTTGCGCCCACCACAAACAGCCACCACACAATCGCCACACCCGCCTGCCGCCGGCGTCAGCCCGGGAGGCTCCCACCTGGGACCGTGGCTCATCCGACAAGCCAAACGACACAATCGTCCCGACCGGGACACGAATCCAATACTACGGACTGGGACGCGCCGCCTCGGGCGGTGTCGGCTCGAAAAAAAACGAGGGGATCATTCGCATGAGTCGAAGCTGGAACAGGATGCAGGTCATTTTTGCGGCACTGGCCGTGATGTCCCTGACGACGGCGGCGGCGGTTGCTGCCGTCCCGGCCAAGCCCAAGGGATTGGGAGATCCGGGAGCCCTGACCTTGTTGAAGGTCGAGCCGAATCTCACTGGCAAGGGGATCACGATCCGCGGGCGTGATGCTCGCCAGCAGCTCTACGTCACCGGTGTCTATGCCACCGGCCAGCTGCGTGACCACACCCACATCGTCAAGTACACCGCCGCGCCGGCGGGCATCGTGAACGTGGACGAGACCGGCCTGGTGACCCCCTCGGCCGACGGCGAAGCGGTGGTGACCGCCACCGGTGCCAACGGCAAGTCGGGGACCTTGAAGGTCACCGTCGAAGGCGTGACCCGGCAGATCCCGATCAACTTCAAGAACCAGATCGTACCGATCTTCACCAAGCTCGGTTGCAACAGCGGTGGCTGCCACGGCAAGGCCAGCGGCCAGAACGGCTTCAAGCTCTCGCTGCTGGGCTTCTACCCCGAAGACGACTACGAGTTCCTGGTCAAGGAAGGCCGCGGACGTCGCGTGTTTCCCTCGGCACCGGCCGACAGCCTGCTGCTGCAGAAGGCCGTTGGCCGATCGCCTCACGGCGGCGGCAAGCGGATGGATGTCGACAGCCACGAGTACCGGCTGATCTACCGCTGGGTCGAGCAGGGCATGCCCCGAGGCCAGGCCAGCGACCCGGTCGTGGTCGGCATCAAGTGCTATCCCGTCACCCGCGTGATGGATCGCGGCAGCGACCAGCAGATCACCACCCTGGCAACCTACAGCGACGGCACCGTCGAGGATGTCACCCGGATGGCTCTGTATGAGGCCAACGACACCGAGATGGCCGAGGCGACCGTGACGGGCCTGATCAAGACACTCGATTTGGCCGGCGAGGTGGCGATCATGGCTCGCTACCAGGGCCAGGTCTCGACCTACCGTGCCACCATCCCGCTGGGGGCCGACGTGGGGAACCTGCCGGCCGAGAAGAACCTGATCGACACAGCTGTCTTCGGGAAACTCAAGCTGCTGGGCATTCCCGCCTCACCCGTGGCCGATGACGCCACCTTCCTGCGTCGCGTCTATGTCGATGTGACCGGAGCCCTGCCGACCGCCGAGGTGGCCGCGAAGTTCATGGCCGACAAGGATCCGCAGAAGCGGAACAAGGTGATCGACCTGCTGCTGGACAGCCCCGAGTACGCCGACTACTTCACCAACAAGTGGAACATGGTCCTGCGGAACAAGAAGCGAGGCAACGACGACATCGGGTCGACCTACGCCTTCTACCGCTGGATCTGGAACAGCCTCTACAGCAACAAGCCCTACGATGAGTTCGTCCGCGAGATCATCGCCGCGTCGGGGCAGTGGACCGAGTCGCCCGCAGTGGTCTGGTTCCGCGAGGTCGACCAGGTCAACGAGCAGGTCGAGGATACGGCTCAGTTGTTCCTGGGTTTGAGGATCCAGTGTGCCCGCTGCCATCACCACCCGTTCGAGAAGTGGAGCCAGAACGACTACTACGGGTTCTCGGCCTTCTTCAGCCGCGTGACCAAGAAGAATGTCACTCTGCCGGGGTTCGTGAGAACGGCTCGTGACCGGCGGATCGTTCACAACCCCGGTGCCGCTTCGGCCAAGAACCCCCGCAGTGGCGATGTTCTCAAGCCGACCGGCCTGGGCAGCCCCGCGCTGGATATCCCCGTCGATCACGACCCGCGGCAGTACCTCGCCGACTGGATGGCCCGCAAGGACAACCCGTTCTTCGCTCACGCCCTGGTCAACCGCTACTGGAAGCACTTCTTTGATCGAGGGATCGTCGAGCCCGAGGACGACATGCGGGCGACCAACCCGCCGTCGAACCCCGTGCTGCTCAACGGGCTCGCCGAACACTTCATCGCCAACAAGTTCGACCTCAAGGGGCTGGTGCGGTTGATCTGCCAGTCCAACACCTACCAGCTCAGCTCCCTGCCCAACGACTACAACCTCAAGGACAAGCAGAACTTCTCGAGGTACTACCCCAAGCGGCTCACCGCCGAGGTGCTCTACGACGCCTTCCACCAGGTGACCGGCTCGACGCAGGCCTACGGCGGACTGCCCACCGGCACAAAAGCCGTGCAGCTCCCCGACCCCTCCAAGGGTCCCTACTTCCTGAAGGTCTTCGGACAGCCGCAGGCCGATACGGCGTGCGAGTGTGAGCGGTCGCAGGAGGCCAACCTGGCCCAGAGCCTGCACCTGCTCAATAGCTCCGAAGTCCAGAACAAGATCGCTGGAGCCAACGGCCGAGCGGCGAAGCTGACCGCCGACAAGGAACGCTCGAACCCCGAGAAGATCAAGGAACTCTATCGCTGGGTCTACTCAAGAGAACCCGTGGCGATCGAGATGAAGATCGCCATGGCGCACCTGGCCAAGCACGAGAAGGCTCCCAAGGTGGCCTGGGAAGACATCATCTGGGCCCTGATCAACACCAAGGAGTTCCTCTTCAACCACTAAGACGGCCGCCGTGATGCGGCGAGAGGATTTCCGTCCAGACCCCGGATCCGGGGTTCCACGAATGGTGACCGGATCCGGAAAACAGACGAATGGAAGGAAACCCGGTTTCGCCAGAGACCGGGTTTCTTGTCTACCTACCAACCTCGATCTACACCGTCGGCCGACTCACACAAGCGTGATTCGCGCCCAACGGCCACGCCCGATCGATTCGACCCACACCGCAGCACACCGCAGCACACCGCAGGAAGGGACGCTCATGGCTTCCGCCCGTCACCCGCAACGGTTCGGCAGGTTCTCTTCAATTCTCTCCGCAGCCCCGCTGGCACTCGTGCTGGCCTTGGCCTTCGGCCCGACCGCGACCGCCTGGGCGCAGTTGCCTCGCACCCGACTGACGCTGGTGTCTCCTTCGATCGGACAGGTCGGCACGAGTGTCGAGTTGACGGTGACCGGTTCGGACATCGACGAGGTTTCTGCGATGAGCTTCTCGCACGCGGGCATCACCGCGGTGCAGAAGACCACCGATTCCGGCGGCAAGAAGACTCCGGTGGCCAACACCTTCGTGGTCACGATTGCCAAGACCGTACCCGTGGGGCTTTATGACGCACGGATCACGGGCCTGTTTGGTTCCAGCAACCCGATGACCTTTGCCGTCACGGGCCGCGAGGTGGTACGTGAGTCGGAGGGCAACAACAGTTTCGCCGAGGCCGACGAGTTTGCCTTGGGCAAGACCGTCTACGGCCAGATCAACGGGGCCGCCGACGTCGACTACCTGAAGTTCACCGGCAAGAAGGGTCAGCGGGTCGTCATCGATTGCCAGGCCGCCCGCGTCGACTCGTCGCTACACGCCATCTGCGAGGTCTACAGCACGGCCAACGGCCGAGTCCGCCTGCTGTCCTTTACTCGCCGCCAGGTCGGCAACGACCCGATCACCGATATCACTCTGCCGGCCGACGGCGAGTACTTCGTGAAGATCTTCGACGAGCGATTTGCCGGCAGCGTGGCGCACGCCTACCTGCTGACCGCTCACACCAATCCCCACATCGATTTCATCCGGCCCGCCGCCGGCGTGCCGGGCACCACCGGCAGCTTCACGCTCTTCGGCCGCAACCTGCCCGGTGGCCAGCCCTCGGGAGTCCGCGTCGCCGGTCGCGAATTGCAGAAGCTGGTCGTGAAGATTCCCGTGCCCAAGAATTCCGCTTCCATCAGCCTGATCGGCAACCGGGTCAACCCGCTTGCCGCCGGGCTGGACGCCTTCGAGTACACCTTCAAGGCTGCCAATGGAACTTCCAACCCCGTCCCGATCTATTTCGGAGTCGGCACGATCGCGGTGGAGGCCGAGCCGAACAACACCGCCGCGAAGGCTCAGAAGATCCAGGTCCCCGGTGACATCACCGGTGTCCTGCAGCAGCGGGGCGACGAGGACGTTTACGAGTTCGAGACCAAGGCCGGGACGGTGTTCTGGATCGAGGTCTTTTCGCAACGGATCGGCGCACCGGCCGATCCGTACCTGATCGTTGACCAGGTGCAGGTGGACAAGGCGGGCAAGGAAACCGCTCCCAAGCGGCTGACCGCCATCGACGACAACGGCACCAATCTCTTTGCCAACCACTTCGACACCGCGACCAACGACCCGGTCTACCGCTTCGCGGCACCCGCCGACGGCAAGTACCGTGTCACGGTCCGCGACCGCAACTTCCAGGGTGTCGGCTCGACCCGCCACTTCTACCGGCTCTCGATCCGCCCCGAGGATCGCGACTTCCGGGTCGTGGTGCTGCCGATGGGCCAGAACACCGGAGCCAACAGCAACACCGCTCAGAACTACGGCATTGCCCTGCGCAAGGGCGAGAATTTCCTGTGTCGGGCGTTGGTCTTCCGCCGCGACGGTTTCAAGGCAGCGATCCACGTCACCGCCGAGGGGTTGCCCAAGGGGATTATCTGCCACGGGACCACGATTGGCGTGGGCCAGAACAGTGCTCCGCTGATCTTCACCGCGACCGAGGATGCTCCGGAGTTGACCACCTCGATACGGCTGGTGGCCAAGGCCACCCTCGACGATCCGGCCAAGGTGGCCGCCGCCCTTGCGGCGACCAAGGCGGTTGTGGCTGCACTGGCCGCGGTGCCCAAGGTGACCGCGGCGATCAAGCCGGTGGACGATGCGGCCAAGAAGGCCCAGGAAGTGCGGACCACAGCCGAGAAGAAGTACGCCGCCGACAACAAGCTCTCGACCGACGCCGCCAAGCTCAAGGTCGCCGCCGACAAGAAGGCCATCGACACCAAGAAAGTGTTCGATACCGCCGCCGCTGCAGACGTGGTGGCCAAGAAGAAGGTGACCGATACCACCAAGGCGGCTGGCGATACCAAGAAGACGGCTGAGGGGGCCGCCAAGACGCTGACCACGGCCACTGCAGCCGACAAGAAGTCTGATGAGGCGATCAAGGCGGCCGGAGATGATGCGGCCAAGAAGAAGGCGGCCGAGGAGGCCAAGAAGAAGACGGCCGCGGCGGTGAAGACCGCGACCGAGGCCAAGACCAAGGCCGACAAGGCGGCCACCGACGCGGCCAAAGCCGCTGCCGACGCCAAGACCGCTGCCACGAAAACCGCCAAGACGGCTGTCGATACCAAGAAGGTCACAGATGATGCGGCCAAGGCCAAGGTCGTCACCGACAAGAAGGCCGCTGACACCGCCAAGGTGACCGCCGCATCCAAGACCGCCTTCGACAAGACCGACGCGGCCCTCAAGGCCGCCCAGGCCAAGCTGGTCGTGGCCCGCAAGGCAGAAACCGATGCCAAGACGAAGGTCACCTCGACCCAGGCCGCCGCCGTGGCGGCCAAGAAGGCTCGCGTCGCCGCCGCCAAGCCGCTGGTCCGTCCGGCTCGAGTCGGCACCATCGTGATCAACGGGGCCCAGAACAACTCGGCCGTCTCAAGACTCGCCAGCACGCTGGTCGTCTCGGTGATGAAGGAGAAGGCGCCCTTCCAGGTCCAGACCGACGGCGTGGTCCGGGTCGATGCGAACCGGCTGAGGCAGATCCTGGTGCCGGTCAAGCTGGCCAAGCGGAATGGGTTCAACGACGCCGTGACGCTGACATGGGTCGGGCAGCCCAAGAACGTGCAGGTGGCCAACAAGCCGATCGCCAAGGGAAAGGACTCGCAGCTGTTGAGGATCTTCCTTCCCGCAAATGCTCCGATCGGCACCTTCGCCCTGTACATCAGGGGCCAGGGCAAGGTCTCCTACAGCCGCAACCCGTTCCGGGTCGCACGGGCCAAGGTGGTTCAGACCAAGGCCACCGAAGTGGCCAAGGCGGCTGCGGCGGTGCTGAAGACGGCCAACGAGGCCAAGACCAAGGCCGACAAGGTGGTCACCGATACCAAGAAGGCCTCCGACGCGGCTGCCAAGCTGGCCGTCGACGTGGCGAAAAAGCTGACCGCCGCCCAGGCGGTCGCCAAGAAGGCGACCGATGCGGCCAAGGCGGCGACCGATGCGAAGGCCAAGGCCGACAAGGCCGCCGCCGACACGAAAAAGACCAGTGACGTTGCGGCCAAGACGGCCGTCGATGCGGCCAAGGGGCTGACCGACGCCCAGGCGGCCGACAAGAAGGCCGGCGAAGCGATCAAGGCGGCCGGGGATGATGCGGCCAAGAAGAAGGCGGCCGAGGAGGCCAAGCAGAAGACGGTGGCGGCATTGAAGACCGCGACCGACGCCAAGACCAAGGCCGACAAGGCAGCCGTCGACGCCAAGAAGGCCAGCGATGCGGCCACCAAGACCGCCGCCGATGCGGCCAAGACGCTGACCGCCGCCCAGGTTCTCGCCAAGAAGGAAACCGAGACAGTCAAGGTTGCGACCGCGGCGAAGGTCAAGGCCGACAAGACTGCTGTTGATACCAAGAAGGCCTCCGACGTCGCCGCCGCGGCGAAGGTCAAGACCGACGCAACCGCCAAGACGGCCACCGACAAGGACAAGGCCACCAAGGCCACCAAGGCCGCCGCCGACAAGGAAGTCACCGCAGCCACCGCGGCCGCCAAGGCCAAACCCCTCACCGCCTTCCCGCCGTCGACGCCGATCATCATCAGCATCCGGGAAAACCCGGCCACTCTGAAGGCCGCGGTGCCCGGAGGTGGGGCTCTGAAGCGAGGTGCCAAGCTGGTCGTCAAGGTCACCGTCACGCGGACCAACGGTTTCACCGGTCCGCTGACCCTGACCCTGCCATTGCCACCGGGTATCGCCGACGTGAAGGCCCCCGCGGTGACCATCGCCGCCGACAAGACCGAGGGTGTGCTCTCGATCTCCGCCGGACCCAAGGCCACAGAGGGCGCGTTGGCCAATATGGTCGTGAGGGCCAAGATGCAGTTCGACGGCCGCGAAGCACTCGTGGATCTGCCGATTACGATCAAGGTCTCCAAGTAGATCCCTGTTCAGATACGTTCTTTTCAACACGATTCAACACGAATCCCAGCAAGCCGATTTCGGGGGCATTGCCATGCGTTTGTTGCTCAGTCGTCCGGTGACCACCTACCTGCTCTCCGCCAGCGGAGTCCTGTTGGCCGCATCGTTGCTGGTCGCCTCGGCGGCCGACGAGAAGGCCAAGAAGTCCGCGGCCAAGTCGACGGCGATCAAGCCCGAAGCGGTCAAGCTGGGCCGGCCGGTCGATTTCCTGAAAGACGTCTACCCGGCGATCGAGCAGAACTGCATTGCCTGTCACAACGTGGCGATCAACGAGAGCAAGTTGGTGCTCGAAGAGGTCAAGGACCTCCTCAAGGGTGGCAAGCGAGGCACCTCGATCGTCGCCAAGCAGCCGGACAAGAGCCTGATGTACCTGGTGGCTTCGCGGCAGAAGAAGCCGCACATGCCGCCACTGCCCAACAACCAGGACGCCAAGGCGTTCACGCCCAGGGAACTGGGGCTGCTGCGGCAGTGGATCCTGGAAGGAGCCACCGGAGGCACCGGTGGCCGCAAGCAGATGCTGCAGTTCGCTCCGCTGCCCGATTCGGCCCGAGCCATCTACAGTGTCGCCATCTCGCCCTGGAACCGCTTCGCCGCGGCCGGTCGAGCCAACCAGGTCACGATCTATGACACGAGACTCGGCGAAAAGGTCGCGACTCTGGTCGACCCCAACCTGGCGGCGATCAAGTTCGGGGACAAGGTGATGTATCCCGGCGGAGCCACTCACCGCGACTTCGTCCACTCGATGTCGTTCAGCCCCTCTGGTGACATGCTGGCCACCGGAGGCTACCGGGTCGTGAAGCTCTGGAAGCGTGACCCCGCCCGGCAGGTGGCCAAGCTGGCCGGTCCCTCGGCGGTAACCGCCACGGCCATCAGCGCTGACGGCAAGACCGCCGCGGTGGCCACCGCCGACAACATCATTCGCCTGGTCAATCTCGCCGACGGCAAGGTAATCCGGGAACTCAAGGGACACACCGCAGCAGTCAGCGGCCTGGCCTTCTTCCCTCATCCCTCGGAAACCTCGAGGCTGGCGGCAGCCACCGCCGCC
>Ga0066376_10001532_pt1 | contig 22370 bp, 21 predicted proteins | sample Knorr_S15_td_Bot_FD_77009 | JGI IMG/M metagenome (GOLD analysis project Ga0066376, IMG submission 77009) | Marine microbial communities from Southern Atlantic Ocean transect - Knorr_S15_td_Bottom_ad_5009_LV_A | ecosystem: Environmental > Aquatic > Marine > Oceanic | place: Southern Atlantic...
GGACCAGGTCTCGCCGCCCTACACCAACGTCGATCTCCGCGATGCCATAGCCAGCGGACTAAAGGGACCTCGGATACTGGCATGTCGGCTGGCCATAACCATGACCGGCGGACACGGCCACCCCTGGTACGGCATACGCGAGGCCGACGGTACCGAAGAGGTCCGCAAGGCGGTGAGAGAGCAGCTCAAGGGCGGCGCTGACGTCATCAAGATCATGAGTAGCGCGGGCACAGCCAACTACCCTCACGAGCACCCGGGCATGACGGAGTTCACAGTCGAAGAGCTTAGGGTTGCTGTAGAAGAGGCCCATCGCCGGGAGACGCCGGTAACCACCCATGCCATGTCTAACGAAGCCGTTCGTAACGCCTTATTGGCTGGAATAGACACCATCGAACACGGCTTTCTGATAAACGACGAGATGGTCAGGATGATGGCGGGAGACGGCACGTCCTTCGTGCCCACAGCCACGGTCTGCAAACGCATCGCCACGTCGGGAAGCGGGCCAATGGCGGAGCTTTTCGGCAAAGCGCTACCTGGCTACGGAGAGCGAATCCTGAAAGCATTGGAGATCGGCGTTCCCGTAGGCGTCGGCACCGACAGCCGCCACACCATGCTGGAGGAGATGCAAACTCTGTCCGGATTCGGCATGGCGTCTACGGACGTGCTGACCGCGGCCACTAGCGTCGGCGCGAAGATTTGCGGCGTCTCCAAGGCGGGCATAGTCGCGGAGGGACACGTCGCCGACCTTATTTTGCTGGACTCCAACCCTCTGGACGACCTGACAAAGGCCTTTCAGAATGTAAGTCTGGTGATGAAAGAGGGCCAGGTGGTGGTGGATTCACAACAGTAGTCGGCCACAAAATTAGGCCGAGGGCATCGCCGGTTGACAGCATCGCAGTAGCCGTACAGAATTGGCCATGTCGTCACTCTGCGCACGAGGTCGGTCCTTGCCCTTTCTCGCCTTAGAAGGCATCCGTGTTCTCGATGTCTCCACAGACATCTCCGGGCCGTACTGCGCCAAGATGCTGGCCGACTACGGCGCAGAGGTCATCAAGGTTGAACGACCTGGGTCTGGCGACACCTCGCGGCAGAGTGGACCGTTTACAGACAACATCCCTCATCAAGAAAAGAGTGGCCTCTTCCTGCACTTGAATCGCCAGAAGAGGGGCATCACTCTGGATATCACTAATGTTAACGGCGCAGAGCTTTTCCGCAAGCTGGCCGCGCAAAGCCAGGTCATCATTGAGAACGGCGCGCCCGGTGACATGGAGTCGTTGGGACTGGGCTACCAGGCCTTGTCGACCGACCACACTGACCTGACGATGATCTCCATAACTCCCTTTGGCCAGTCCGGGCCATACAGAGATCACCAGTTCACCGAGCTAACCATCTTCGCCATGGGAGGCGCCATGCACCGGGAGGGCCTGCCGGACAGGGAGCCTCTCCGCTACGGTGGCGAGGTCGCGCAGTACTTCACGGGCACAGCGGCCAGCGCTGCAACCATGACGGCCATCTTTCAGGCGGCGATGACCGGGCAGGGCGAGTGGATCGACATCTCCATACAGGAGTGCATGGCTGGTCACCCCCACCAGATCGGCCGGCGGCTGCCGTACATCTACGGCGGCGAGACAGACCCTCGCAAGCCACCACGACTTACCGCGGCAGGCTCCCGCGAGCCATATGCCGTAGGCACCTTTCGCTGCAACGACGGCTTCGTAAGCTTCCTACCCCTTGGCCCTCGCATGTGGCCTAACCTGACGAGAATGATTGAGCGGCCCAACCTTCAGGAGGTGGACCGCTACCAGACAACCGAAGGCAGAGCCGACTACCGCGAAGAAATTGAGAAGATCTTTCAGGAGTGGTTTGACAGGCACTCACGAGCCGAGATATTCGAAGCAGGGCAGAGCGAGGGCTTACCCTGTGCGCCTATACAGACAACCGGCGACGCCCTAGAGAACGAGCAGTTCAAGTCCCGCGACTACTTCGTCGATCTGGCGCATCCAGAGGCTGGCGTCCTGACCTACCCTGGCCTGCCATTTCTGTACTCGGACATGCCTCGCAGCGAGCCGACGCCTGCTCCGACTTTGGGCCAGCACAACACCGAGGTCTACGGCGATTTACTAGGCTTGAACGAGCAAGACTTAGCGGAGTTTCGAGAGCGAGGTGTCGTTTGATATCAGACAAAGGCCCTCTGTCGGGCGTCCGGGCGCTGGAGCTAGCGGAGATATGGGCTGGGCCGTACTGCGGCGCGCTTATGGGAGACATGGGTGCCGAAATTGTCAAGGTGGAGGCCATTCAGCGCATCGGAAGGGGACCAATTCACCCCAACCTTGACGTAGCAGGCTATCCCTACGACGGCCCTGGCGAGCGACCGTGGAATCGGCAGGCCAACTTCAACGCAATAAGCAGGAATAAGGTTGGCCTGACTCTCGACCTGGGCAGCAAAGAGGGTCGGGAGTCGTTCAAGGACCTGGTCAGCGTTAGCGATGTGGTCTTCACCAACTACGCTTTCGGAGTGATGGACCGCCTGGGCCTGGGCTATGAGGAGTTGCGCAAGGTCAAGCCGGACCTCATAGTGCTGTTCACACCCGGCTTCGGCAACACGGGACCATACAAGAGATTTCACAGCATGGGCATGGCTATCGACGCGCTGTCGGGGCACTCGGCGCTGCGGGGCTATCCAGACATGGACCTTTCCAATAACTCGCTGGTGCACCATCCGGACGCCGCAGGAGGAGTGACGGCTTACTTCGCGATCTGCGCTGCGTTGTTGTATAGAGCGCGAACAGGCATCGGCCAGTTCATCGACCTGTCGCAGGCGGAGACGTTTATGCCTCACCTGGGCGAGGTTTTTCTGGAAGAGCAGATGACAGGTCGGCCAAGGGAGCGCAGGGGTAACCGGCATCCGGACATGGCACCTCATGGTTGCTTTCCATGCGCCGGAGAAGACAAGTGGGTGACGATGGCAATACGAAACGAGGGCGAATGGCGCTCTCTTTGCCAGATCATGAGCATGCCCCATCTGGCCGACGACGAGAGGTTCGCCACTCTGTCTTTGCGGCTAAAAAACCAGAACGCGCTGGACGATGTCATTCGCCAGTGGACATCACCTCAGGACAACTATGAGGTGTTCCATTTGCTGCAAGGGAAAAGCATTCCGGCAGGGCCCGTGTTCGACTGTGGAGCAGATACCCTTGAGGACCCACACCTGCAAGCCAGAGACTACTTCCAAGTCGTGACGCATCCCGACGCGGGAACGTACCCTATGAGCGGTCCTATCTGGTCTTTCTTGGATTACGAGCACAGCCAGGCTTCGATTGAACACGAACCAATACAACGCGAGAAGCGACACGAGCATGCGCCTTTGCTGGGCGAGCATAATGCCTACTTATTAGGTGAAGTGCTAGGATACTCCGACGAGCGAATGCAGGAGCTAGAGGAGCGTCAGGTTATCGGGACGGTCCCGCTGGAGGGCGCTGATATGGGAGGCGTACGCCGGGTGCAACGGGAATCCCGCTGATGCCCAGTCAACATACAAGAAACACTCACGAATGCTAACGCCATAAACTGGCGCTTAGTCACAAGATTATTAGGAGGACAACCAATGGCAAACTATGTACTGGTACACGGCTCATTTCAGGGTGCCTGGATCTGGCAGCCCACAGCCAAAATACTGCGCGACGCCGGACACAATGTCTACGTGCCAACGCTGGATGGGTGCGGCGAACGCAGCAAGCAGATTCGCCCAGGCATCACCATCGCAACTCAAGCCCAAGAGGTAGCTGACCTGATGTTCTACGAGGACATCGACGACGTGCTTCTGGTAGGCACAAGCACCGGCGGCCTGGTTGTGGCCAAGATAGCCGATCTGGTTCGCGACCGCATCAAGCACATCTTCTTCGTAGACGCACTGGCTCCTCAGCCGGGCCAGAAGGTCTCCGACATCGTCCAGCGTACTCCTGACTCGACACCGATGGTCACCACCGAGCTGACCCGAGGTCCCACGCGAGAGGAGATGATGGAAAGGCTGTTCGCCGATCTGGAGCCAGAGCTTCGAACATGGGCTGTCGACCGCTGCACCATGCACCCACTTGAAGCGTCGGACGCGCCGGGAGACCTCGATAGCTTCTGGGCACAGGAGTGGCCAGCCACGGTCATCAATTGCCGTCTGAGCGTCAATCCTCCCGATGCCCACCAGCGAGCCACAGCCGACAAGCTCAACGCAGCCTGGTACGAACTCGATGCGGGCCACTACCCGATGCTGAGCCACCCTGCCGAGTTGAGCAAACTGCTGCTGGCTTAAGCTGCTAAGACTCCAGTTCTGAAGCACTCGATAAGTCTCAACACAATCGAGCTTGCTGATGAACTCAGGGTGTTAAATTATTTAGAAATAGAGTTAGAACACCAGGCCCTTCCCGTTCCGAGGGGCTTTGCACCAAAAGGGCCTCATTTTGCCAAATTATCCTTCGACAAGCTCAGGGCAAACGGCTTTTCATACTTACGTTCGTGGTGAGCCTGTCGAACCATGAGCCGTAACATGACTTTTGGTGCAATGCCGTTCCTAAGGATAGCCTCTAGCAGAGAGTGAAATTATGTCCAGCACAGCCAGCACAGCACAGGAGAACGCGATGAGTAACGTAGGCCTCATGGGACTGCGAGGGCCGGGCATGTCCTGGAAGGACACACGTGATCTTGCTGTGCTGGCTGACGAGCTGGGCTACAGCTGTCTTGCCATGGGCGAGTCTTGGGGAGAGGACGCCTTCACGTCGCTGGCGCAACTTGCGGCCATAACGACGCGCATCCGCATTGGCACCAGCATCGTTCCGGTGTTCGCCCGGTCTCCTGCCAACCTTGCCATGACGGCGCTGAACATGGACCTGATGTCCGAAGGCCGCTTCTTTCTTGGCCTGGGCGCCAGTGGCAAGCTGGTCATCGAAGACCTTCATGGGGAGACCTTCAGCAAGCCCTTGGCACGCATGCGCGAGTACATCGACATCGTTCGTAAGGCGTTGCGCGGCGAGCGGTTGGACCACGAGGGTGAGTTCTTCAGCACAAAGCGATTCCGCCTGCGCTTTCAGCCTTTCAGCCAAGACATGCCCATCTACATAGCGTCACTGAGTCCCGCTAGCCTTCGCATGACGGGGGAGCTTGCGGACGGATGGCTTCCTATCTTTCTTGTGCCCGGTCGCATGGACGCGGCGTTGGCTGAGCTTAAGGCAGGCGCGGAGTCGGCAGGCAGGTCGCTGACCGATATCGCCATCTCACCCCAGGTCTCCATTTACGTAACGGACGACATACCGGCTGCCCGAGACAGGGAGCGCCCCCACATAGCCTTCTACATTGGCGGCATGGGCGTGTTCTATCACCAGTACATGCATCGCATCGGTTTCGGCGACGAGGCTGACCTGATAAGAGAGGCCTATCTGGGTCGAGATCGCGACGGCGCGGCCAAGCTGGTCACAGACGAGATGGTTGACGCCATGACCATCATTGGCAGTCCCCAGCAGTGTCGCGACCAGATGCAGACCTTTTTCGACGCTGGTGTGGACGAGGTCCGTCTGGTGTTCAACGAACCTGACAGGGAATCCATATTTAGGGCGGTTAGGGATCTGGCACCTAACGGCTGACATGAACAAAAACAAACAGGGCAGGCTTTGCGGCCTGCCCTGTCTTTTAACTCGGCTAATGTTTGGTCTGTAAGTTAGCGGCGGAACCCAATCTTCTTAAAGGCTTCCGCGTACTCCATGCCTTTGCCAACGGCGTGGCCTCTGCGCCACTCCTGCATGCGCCCCCTGGCCCAGGCCTCATCCCGCCCGTCCATCTGCGACTTGTGTTCCATCAGAGCTTTGATGGAGGTGTCCATATGCTTAGTCACGTCCATCCAGTGATCGGGATTAGGGTGACCCATTATCCAGACCTCAGCCACCTTATGAGGCTCAAAGCCGTCCTCCAGCAGATCGGGGAACGTCATGTGGTCTCGCGCTGTTGGGAAGATAGCCTGTAGCGTGGCCTCGCCCGCAGCCGTGTGATCGGGGTGGCCCACTCCAAAGCCGTTGCTTTCGAGGTTCCGAATAGGGTACATGGTGATGACAACGTCGGGCTTATGCCTTCGTATCTCCCTGGCAATATCTTTTCGCAACTCCAGTGTGACCTGCAGAAGGCTGTCCTCGTTGTCCAGAAAAACCACGTCCTTCAGGCCCAAGACCTTGCCAGCGTTAACCTGTTCTTCATGGCGAATTCGAGACAGCTCTTTCTGAGTCATGTTTCGGTCGCTGCTGCCCTTACTGCCGTCAGTGCACATCACGTACACCATCTCCCAGCCCTCGGCGCATAGTCGGGCCACAGTGCCAGAGCAGCCGAATTCGGCATCGTCGGCATGGGCCACTACGACCATGCCGCGAGAAAATTTCTCTTCTTCCTTCTCCTGGGTCATGAACGCTCCTTAGTTTGACATTTCAATTATCACGATTGTGCAGGCCGGAATAGGCCGCTCTAATTAGCCAATGAATCCTACTACTTGCCTCATTATTTCGACGCGAAGACAAAGAGCTTCAACGGCCTGATATTCCAATAACCTTTTTCCTAAAATACACCTCTGCTCTAAAGTGTAATCAATGGCCTAGGGCATAGTCCATTAAACTCTCGCACACTAATATAAAGTCGCTTTTATGTGGCATAGGGACAGCCGCTTCAGGCCAGTTACAGTCGGCCAGCTCATCGTTGACAGGCCCGAGCCATATCCGTATCATGCGATTTCTGTAGAACAGCTAGAACAGCCGCTTTGAAATCCTAAGGGGGGTTCATGTACTCGCGCATCTTGGTTCCGTTGGACGGCTCCAAACTCGCAGAAAGAGCCCTGCCGCACGCAGAGGGCCTGGCGAAGGCATCAGGCGCAACCATACACCTAATTAATGTGCTGTCGCGCTACACTTCAGCGAGCATGCTATCCGGTAGCTTTGAATCTGGTCCTGGTACTGTAGTTGGGGTGGACCTAGCACGGCAACTGGAAGAGGTTCAGATCCGCGGGTCTAAGGAGTACTTGCGCCACACAGCAGACCAGCTAGAACACGATGGCATTGATGTGCAAATCGAGTTCCATGAAGGCTCGCCGCACGACTACATAATCGATTACGCAAAGCAGCATGGCATCGACCTTATCGTCATGTCCACCCACGGCCATGGCGGATTGAAGCGCTTGTTACTGGGCAGCATCACCGACAAGGTTATTCGCGCTGGCGAGATGCCTGTCTTGGTAGTGCCTTAATTTCTGACACCGATTATGCCAGCACTGACCAGGGTTGGCAGTTCAAACCGGCATGACTTCAGACCACGTCCGAGGCGTGCCACATCACCGATTGGAGTGAATTCCTGATGAGTGTATCCGACGTTAAGGCTTTAACCTTCGACGTATTTGGGACAGTTGTGGACTGGCGCGGCAGCATCACAAAACAGGGTGAAGCGCTGGGCAAGGCCAAGGGCGTTACCACAGTTGACTGGGCCGAATTCGCCGACCGGTGGCGCGGTGGCTACCGGCCGTCCATGGACAAGGTCCGCAAGGGCGAACTGCCGTGGACGAACATAGACACACTGCATCGCACGATTCTCGATGAGCTTCTTGAGGAGTTCAACATCACAGGCCTTACCGAGGAAGAGAAGGTGGACTTCAACAAGTCATGGCATCGGCTCGACGGCTGGCCAGACTCCACTCCCGGCCTGACGCGACTGAAGACCAAGTTCGTTATCTCCACGCTGTCCAACGGCAATGTTGCGTTGCTGACCAACATGGGCAAGTATGCGGGCCTGCCCTGGGACTGCATCCTGTCAGCGGAGATCTTTCATCACTACAAGCGCGACCCAGAGGTCTACAAGGGCGCTGCGGAGATTCTCGGGCTGCCTATCGAACAGGTAATGATGACCGCCGCGCACAAGGACGACTTGAAGTCTGCGAAAGAGACGGGCATGAAGACGGCGTTCGTTCCCCGGCCTGGTGAACACGGCCCAACCCGGGACATCGACACAACCAACGAGGACTGGATTGACGTATACGCCAGCAGCTTCGAAGAGTTGGCTGAAAAATTAGGCTGTTAGGTCTGGGCCATGGCGCCCCGCACCAAAGGGTTTTGGAGGAGACAAGATGGGTAAGTTGGACGGCAAGGTCGTTCTGGTGACTGGAGCCAGCAGAGGCATAGGCAAGGAGATCGCGATGCTGTTCGCGGCAGAGGGCGGCAAGGTAGTATGCGCTGCCAGGACCGTGGACGAGGGCGATCATCCCCTCGAAGGCTCCCTGAACACGACTGTAAACGAGATCAAGCGGGCGGGCGGCGAGGCCACCGCAGTAGCAGCCAACATTTCGGTGCCGGAAGACTGCGAGATGCTCGTTCAGGCCACTAAGGACACCTACGGCGCTGTGGACGTTCTGGTCAACAACGCCGCGCTGACCTACTTTGTGCCCATCAAAGACTACCGGCTAAACCGCTGGATGCGGTCATGGGCCGTAAACTTCCACGCTCCCTTTATCCTGAGCCAGCTTGTAATGGAGGACATGATCCCGCGAGGCAGCGGCAGCATAGTCAACATCTCGTCGGGAGCAGCAATTGGTCCAGGTAGAGGCCCGTACAAGGACGTCCCAGCCAATAGCGGACACACCTGCTACGGGGCGGAGAAGGCCGCGCTGGAGCGATTCTCCCAGGGTCTTGCCCAGGAGATTTACGAGTATGGCATTTCTGTGACGGCGCTTTCGCCTTCGCAGGTGGTGCCGACACCAGGTACGATCTTCCATCACCTGGTTACCGGGCCAGAAGACCCTCGCGGCGAAAACCCCAAGCTCATGGCCGACGCGGCGCTTATCCTGGCAACAGAGCCTGTGGAGAAGATCTCCGGCCGGGTGACCTACAGCCAGCAGCTTTTGGCGGAGTACGGCCAGTTGGACAACCCGCAGGGCACCGGACTACCCGGAGGACGAATGGGCAGCGGTTACAGCCAGGTGTAGGCCTAAGGCATGGGATATCCAATTCGACCTGGACTATGAAACCGTCCAGACCGACAACAGCACATAATGTGGGATTCGCTGGGCCGCCATAGTAGATTTCGGATACACTGAAGCCAACCGGCGATTCACAGCCGTGCTTTGCTTAAGTTGCGCGACTTGTCAAGAATGCGTTGACTGCATACCCCCCAGGGGCTGAAACGGCGAGAACCCGCTAATAGAGGTGGTCTGGCATTAACCCGTAATATCAGATATCTAGTCCTCGCCGCTGTACTGGTTCTCGTTGCTACGGTAGCGATTGTCGGTGTTTCCTGCGGCTCTGACGATGACAGTGGTGAAGACGCGGAAATCACTGACGCTAATTTGCCGACGGCGATCACCATAATTGCTTCACCGTCGCCTGGCGCAGTGGCGGTTTCACCTCCTGTTGTAACAAATACTCCCGTGCTGACTGTAACTACGTCGCCACACTAACTTCCACGGCTACACCGCAATCCACAGCCACGCCAACACCTGTGCCGACGGCAACTCCTTCGCCAACTGCGACGCCGACGCCTGCGCCAAACGCCAACGCGGAAGCCGGGCCTGATCGCGAAATAAGCCGTGGAGACGTCTTCACCCTAAACGGCAGCGGAAGTACTGACCCCGACGGTGATCCCATAGTCAGCTACACATGGACGCAAGTTTATGGGCCAGACGTTACAGACGGAGTCGGAAGGATAGTCGGCGCGACGCCGCTTATTACTGCGCCTGATAACGTCAGCACGGTAATTTTGGAGCTGCGGGTCAACGATGGTCACGGCGACGGCGGGCCCGACAGCATTCAAATCAACGTGATGGAGCATTCTGAGACCGGATTCTTCGTGAGCGGAGATGACGGAAGTAACGATGACGGCGATGGCAGTCGAAGCAGTCCTTTCACCAGTATCCCCTTCGCCATAAACCAGATACAAGGTCCCAATTACGATATCTACGTCAAGAGCCTTTCGGATGGTCAGTCATATCTTGAATCTGAGACTATAACGCCGCAGACCAGCATAGGCTTGTACGGAGGCTTTGGTGACAATTGGGTTCGAGATGTGACCAACAATCGAACGAAGATACAGGGTGCGGCCATTGCCATCGAATTTGGAACCGTGCTGGAAGAGGCCTGGTTTTCCGGCTTTGACTTGACTGCCGCTGATGCCAGCAAACCGGGTGGGAGTTCGGTTGGCGTGGTGGTCCGAGGTGACAACGTGCTACATATCGAGGACAACACCATATCTGCTGGCAATGGTGCGGCGTCGGATGGGAGTACCCCAGGCGGGTCCAGTTATGGCGTATCTCTATACGGACTGGAGAACGTTGTTGCTATAAATACCATCAACGCGGGCAATGGTGGAGCCGGTTCTAGGGGCGGCAAGGGAGGGAACGGTGCATCGGCCACAACCAATGGCTCGAATGGTAGCGGTGGAAATGGTGGATCGGGTGGCAAGGGTGCCGCATCCAGCGCCAACGGTGGCAGTGGCGGTGATGGTGGCAACGGTGGAACTGGTGGCAGCGGTTCTAAGGGTGGCGTCGGCGCACCCAACGTATGCTCGTTCCTGGGCTGTAATGTCGGTCGCAGCGGCGATGGCGGCGAAGGAGGCGGCGGGGTGGCTCAGGCGGCATAGGTGGACAGGGCGGCGGTGGAGCTGGAGGACCGTCCTACGGCATTTTGATCGGGGTAAATAGTGCTCCGCTAATCATGAATAACGTCATCGTGGCGTTAGCCCTGTGGGATGACCCTCAGCTTGTATTGCTGGCTAGCTTTGAGATTCATGAAGTTCCATATACTGTTGCTTCAATGAGTGTGGCATTTACGGAATTAATGGAGATCCTGGAGAAGCTCGTATTTCTGAACGAAGATAATGAAGTCTTGGAACAATATGTCTTGGAGTACGACGTCATGTGGCGAAACCGGCGCTCCAACAGAGGGTCCTGACTGTGCAAGTCACCATAGTTCTAGCTCAAATAATGGTGGCTAGGCAGATGAACTTGCAGTCTTCGCGACTGGCATGCTCGCGCGTGACGCGATAACACGCCGAGCGTTCATCATGTTCAGGTCAGTTGGATATCGAGACCAGGCCTAGCCAGCCTCGGATACGCACTGCTCCAGCAGGTCGAAGGCAGCCTTGGTGAAGGCCCACATGTTCGCCTCGCGACCAGACTCGCCCGTCTCCACGGTAATGACTCGCTCCACAGGACCAGAAACCGCGATGCAGGCATGGCCCGCGTCGTCGCCGTAGCGATTGCCCGTAGGACCGCTGGCGCCAGTCTCGCTCAATGCCCAGGTAGTGCCCAGGCGTTCGCGTATTGCGCGGGCGTTCATGAGGGCGTACGCTTCCGTGCTGGCGCGTTTGCCCTCCATGGCACTGTCCGGCACATCCAGCAGGCCCTTCTGAGCAACCCTGGTGTACACAACCGAGCCGCCGACGTAGTAGTCAGACGCGCCCGATATCGACACGAGGCAGGCCGAAAGCAGGCCACCGCAGGACGATTCGGAGACGGCCAGGTTTTGGCCACTCTGCTTGAGCTTCTCGGCGACCGAGGCTGCCATGGATGTTAAATCGGGCATCTGTTTCTCCTGAGTGCTCAGGGTTTTCTAATTTCTAGAATTTTTCACTTACTGGAAATCTAATCAGCAGAATATGCTGAAGCTTTTTTTGGCGTTTAGAGAAACCCTTAAGCTAAAATCTCAAATACATAAACCTGGTGGTATACGTCTGGCTCGCCTTTGGGAAGAATCTGAGTAGGCTCTCCCAATTCCGCCAGCTTCCAAAGGCCAGCAGCCTCAAGCTGCGCATGCTTCTCTTTGTAGCCGCCCTCTTCAGCGAGGTCTGGCCGCAGAGTATACACGATGTGTCCGCCGGGCTTGGTGACTCGTATCAACTCGTCTAGTGAATCCACAGGTGCGTGCCCAACCGTCAGCACTCCAACGGTCACCACAGCGTCGAAGGAGTCCGTCTCATAGCCCAGCGTCTCGCCCATGGTCATCTGGTCTAGCTGTGTATAGACGCCCTTGCTTCGGGCCTCTTCCAGCATGCCAAGCGACAGGTCCATGCCGACTATGTTGGTGAAGCCAGCCTCAGCCAGCAATTTGCCTACCAACCCAGTGCCCGCTCCTGCATCCAGCACACGAGCGTCCTTGTCCACATACCTGACGAAGGACTCCACCGCTCGGATAGGACCATACCAGCCGAAGTCCTTGTCAAGGTCCGCTTCATAGCTCTTGGCCCACACGTCGTAACGCTCTTCCAGTTCGCCCTCGTTCTTAGAGGCGTAGATCCACTGGATTAGGTTTTCTTTATCTTCCATTCGGTTGTCTCCCAGCAGGCGAAGTGATTATTTCTGGCAGAGGAAAAGTCCCCAGCCCAGTTCTCTATTCGTTACGGCTTGAGCGGTCTGGCCATAGGAGTAGGACAACTCTTCGTAGTGGTCCGAGTGCTCGCCGCCACGATTAAAGGTCATGGTAGACAGGCACCAGTAGCTCATTTTCAGATGGTCCGATAGGTCTTTGGCATCTTTGACGGTGAAGCCAACAACCTCCAGTGCCTTCTGATAGGTCTCGAAGCTGTATTCAGTATCGAAGAAAAGGCGCTCGTAGACGTGCTTCTGAGCCATTGCGCTAATTCTAGGCTGAGGCTTAAGCAGATCATCAAAAATGAAAGTGCCTTTGCTCTGCAAAACTCTATGAGCTTCCTTTAATGCCGATTCCTGGTCGTGGACATGGTAGAGAGTGGCCTGACTCCAAACGTGTGTGAAAAAGCCATCCTCGAAAGGAAGTTCCGTCGCGGAGGCCTTCGCGAAGCTGACCTTGGCCTGCACATCTGCTGGCTGCTCGGCGAGAGACTCATTGGCGTTGTCAATTCGAACGCCGCTGAGGTCGATACCAACCACTTCGCACTTGAACTGCTCGTGCAATCTAATAGAGGTAGTGCCATTGCCACAGCCAAGATCAAGCACTTTGGAATCGGGTCCGATCTTTCCCCAGCCTGACATGAGCGTGTTCAAGTTAGAGCAGGCCTTTAGGAAGTCGTTGCCCGTTGACTCGTCGAAATAGCCCCAGTGGACACTTCCCTCTGGGTCCCAAAATGAGCTATAAATTGCATCCTGGCTATCATAATAAGTCTCTGTGTCTTGTTCGGTAAAACTCTTTTGCATTGTATGTCTCTCCTGATTAGATCACGGTTAGATCACTATTTAAAATTCAGTTAATTAGGTTGGCTTATAAATGGTGCATCCCTATATACAGGCATGGCTTGATGCCAACTGTCTAGGCTGGGATGCAAAATGGGAGAAATCGAAGAGACCTCTAAGAGGGTTACGTGGAGTTAACCGCCCTCATCGAAGCTAGGGGTCGCAGGGAAGATTCCGACTACGGACGTCATGTGTCGTATCAGCCGCTGATACCTGGTAAGAATCGGCTATTCTGGAAGAGATATTATCGCTCATCCTTGACTTCATTTCGGCTATCTCTGTTGGCCTGCGCGCCGCAGCACTAACGTATAATTAAGGGGCAATTGGTGCCAATCAATCCTAGATTGGAAACAACGCTCTGTCAACTCTACCGATTATTTGAAGGAATCACAGCAGTTATAAGCAGAATCTCCGGGGAGTCCATTTTCCCGAACTTAGGGGTGGAATCAACGGCCTTTGCCCCCTATACTGATCACTAGTGGGTCGTTATTACCACGAACAATAGGCAATTCAATCGGATATGCAAAAGGGACTTGCTCCTGATTACGGGTGGATCAGCACGAATTCCGCAACAAGTGGCATGTATTCATTGTCGGTATTCGGAAGAGCGTGATACAATCTCCAAGGTAAATTTGGCAATTTAAATAGATACCGCCGTTCCTGACGTAAATTCTTCGGCTGGGTACGTATGGAGCGGCTATTGCTATTGGCCTTAATAGAAATGGGAGTCGATTTTGGTAGCTCAACGATTGAGAGATTACGAGATTGTTATGATCCTCACGCCTCAGGCCAGCGAGGACGAGGTTACGGCGATCATCGAACGGGTATCAGGCTTTGTAACGGAAAATGGTGGCAGCGTAGAAGGCCATGACATATGGGGGCTGCGACGTATGGCCTACCCAATCAACAAGTTCATGGAGGGCATCTACGTTCTGGCCCACTTCAACCTCGATGCCAAAGATGTTCTTGAGATGAACAGAACCTTGACCATAGACGAGGATATTCTCCGTTTCCTCATCACCAAGAAATAAGTTCGGTCGGCTAACGTAGCCGGTCGGAATCGATTGCAAGGCACCAGTCGCGAAGGAGATGGACCATGGTAGGTCTTAACAAGATGATAGCCATTGGTAACGTTGGGACGGACCCAGAGATGCGTTACACGCCCAGTGGTAACCCTGTGACATCTTTCAGGCTGGCGACAGGCCGCTCTTATACAGCATCAGATGGGGAGCGCAAGCAGGAGACCGAGTGGTTCACTGTTGTGGCGTGGAACCAGCTGGCTGAGCAGTGCAACCAGTATCTTGCCAAGGGCAGACGGGTTTACGTAGAGGGCAGGATCAAGAGCAATACGTGGACCGGTCAGGATGGGCAAACGCGTTTTCGTAACGAAATCATAGCCAATCGCGTTCTATTCCTAGATAGGACGCCAACAGCAGGGTCATTTGACGAGTCCGGACCGCCGGTACTGGAAGCTGGTATCGACGAAGCACCTATCGCCGTTGGCGATGCCGAGGACCTTCCCTGGTAAACGGCTCGCCTGATCTAAGGGCCGACAGTACTGGCCCGATAGCAGGCTTGTCTAGCAGGAATAGGTCTCGCGTAGGCCTTGCCGAACCCCGCTCACGTATGAGTCAATTAAGATAGTAAGTTGGATCACTTTTAGAGGAACAGAATGACACAGCAACGCACAGGCCCACCACGAAGAAGAGGTCGACCTAGGTATTATGCTCGACGCAAAGTATGCTCCTTCTGCGTGGACCACGTGAAGGAGATCGATTACAAGCAGGTTGACCGTCTAAGGCGCTTCTTGTCCGACAGGTACAAGATCGAAGCGCGACGGAAGACAGGCGTCTGCACAAAGCACCAGAGGTGGCTATCTACGGCCATCAAACGTGCGCGACTCCTAGCCATGATTCCATTCAGCCCTGACCATCGCATGCCTGGTGGCGGATTCGCCAGTTAAGGCCAAAATACCTTAGCAGGGGGTTGTGCAGTGGTTGAAGATGCTCATGGTATGCCTTCCGGGCAGGATCCGACTCAGCAGGATGACGTAACCCAGCCCGGGACGCCACGGACAGGTCGTCGTTCAGAAATGGTCCGCATTCAGCACTTGAAACGCCGACGGCGATACGCTTTCGCCGTGATTGGCGTGTTAATGCTGGTCATCGTCGGAATATTACTTGCCGGATATGTCGTCATTTTCGTTCGTCCTCCGCAGCAGCTTGTCGTGCGAGTAAACGATGTTTCGTACTCCCGTGGCGACATGGTAAAGATTCTCCGTGTACGTCAGAGGTCCCTGGAACAGTCCGGGGAACGAATCGACAATAGCACCGACATCTTTCAGGCTCTTCAGCTAATTGTTGAAAACGAAATCATTTCTCAGACTGCACCTTCACTTGGAATCACAACCTCGGATGAAGAGGTCAATGAACAGATTCGACTATCAATTTCACTTCTCTCCGGCGTAGATCCATTTGGAAAATCCAGTGACCAGCAGGAGAGAGAATTTCGTGAGCAGTATGGGCGTTTCCTAAACGAGAGCCAGATAAGTGAAGAAGAGCATCAGGCTATCATTAGACGGGTCATACTTCGCCAAAAGGTTAGACAGTTCCTGGGCGATAGCGTTCCTCTTGTTGCAAAGCAGTATCACATCTACCGGCTCACGATGGAGTCCGGCGATGAGATAAGCGTCATGAACACCAAATACAATGACATGGTTCGGAACAGCACCGAGCCTCTATTATTGGGCGAGGCCTTTAAGAACATAACAAGGGAATTTTCACGCGAGTCCGCCGAGAGCGTACGTGTGGGAGGCAACTTGGGGTGGCTTCCTATAGGGGTGCTGGCAGAATATGACAATGAGATATCCAGACTCGAGATAGGGAAGCTGTCAGACCCTGTTCGAAATCGCGATCTGCAAAACCAGTTGTTCATATTCATGGTGTCCGAGACGGACGAATTTCGAGACATTAATCCGAATCACCTGGAAGAGCTAAAGAATAACGCTCTGGACACCTGGGTAAACGAGCATCGCAGAGACCATGATGTCTACGCTGTATTCAACTCGGAAATTTACGCCTGGATAGTGGAGCAGATTGGAGTCTCCACAAGCATTACACCAACACCGGCGTTAGATGACCCGTTCCAGCAACTCCTAAGGGATCAGGGCTTAATATCTCGTCCCTAGCGCCTTAAGACAATTGCTTTAAAATCGAATCAGGAAACAAAATGGGGGGGCGTTCCGCCGATGCGGATCGCCCCTGTTAATGTGTAGCGTTCAATAGAAAACGCCGCAGCTAAAAGATAGGAAATGCCATGAAAGAATCCGTCGGAATAGGTCTGTTGGGAATGGGCGTGGTAGGTGGTGGCGTCGCACGCATCATCTCGGAGAAGGGCCATCAACTGGAGCAACTAGTTGGAGCCCCAGTGGCCATCGAAGGCATACTGGTCCGCGACATGGGGAGGGCCCGCTCTTTCGACGTGCCATCCGACCTGCTTACCACGAGTGCCAATGACGTTCTGGAAAACCCCAAGGTCGACATCATCGTGGAGTTGATGGGCGGCGAGGACCCGGCGCTGGAGTACATCCAGAAGGCCATCTCATTGGGCAAACACGTGGTTACGGCCAACAAAGAGGTTATGGCAAAGCACGGGCCGGACATCTTGTCCCAGGCCAGACAAAACGGCGTTCAGGTGCTTTTTGAGGCCAGCGTCGCCGGCGGAACTCCGATTATCGCGCCTCTTTTGCGAGACCTGGTTGCCAATGAGATTCTAACAATCCACGGCATCATCAACGGCACCACCAACTACATCCTCACCAAGATGACCCAGGAGGGTTCTGACTTCGGGGATGTTCTGAAAGAGGCCCAAGCGCTAGGCTACGCAGAGTCCGACCCCACAAACGACGTAGAGGGGATAGATGCGGCGTACAAGTTGGCTATCCTGTCCACACTGGGCTTCCGGGCTGTTGTAAAAGATGCGGACGTCTTTCGCGAGGGCATAAGCAAACTTACGGCCCAGGATTTTACGTACGCCAGGGAGTTAGGTTACGTCATCAAGCTGCTGGCCATTGCCAGCAAGGACGATGGCGCCGTGCAGGTCAGAGTGCATCCTGCGTTCGTTCCCGAAAACGTAATGATCGCGAAAGTGGACGGCGTGCTGAACGCAGTGGAGATCCAGACTGACCTTGCCGGGCGAGTGCTGTTCCACGGTCGTGGGGCAGGGGACATGCCGACAACCAGCGCTGTGGCCGCCGACATGGTAGACATCGCTCGCAACGTTGTGGGCAACGTCGTTCCTCCGCCTCCCCTGAGTCTTTCCGACGATGTCCGTATCAAGCCCATGAGTGAACTGGAGACCAAATACTACGTACGGCTCAATGTGGCTGAACGGCCAGGGGTGTTTGCCAAGATTCTGGACCTGCTGGGAAAACAGGAGATAAGCATCGCGTCCGCCATTCAGAAAGAGACGAATGAGGAGGCGCAAACTGCTGAGATCGTGTTGATGACTCACCGAGCGAAGGAGTCTTCTGTGCAGGAGGCACTGCGATTGATTAGCGAGCTGGACGTGGTAAACTCGGTCGGGAATCTTGTCCGTGTAGAGGAATGGGACTAGTTTTTCCGGAAGGGTTCCAACAAACCAGTGCTCACCTTGGCAAACCTAGATTTAATTCTCGGAGCAGTGCTGATTAGTTCAAGCACTTGCCGTTTTAGGCATCGGCGTCTGGGCAGCTTACCGGTTCGGCATATACAGAAACGCGATTAGGGAGAGGCATGGCTACTGCAAAATATTACACCTGGACTCGCTGAAGCTCCTGCAAGAAGGTGAAGGCGTCGCTTTCACAAGAGGGAGTTGAGCTGGACGAGAGAGACTTTTTTCAGGACCCGTTCACGGAAGCCGAACTTCGGGAACTGCTGGGAGATACACCCGCGTCGGCCGTGTTCTCCTATAGAAGCCCCTCAGTCAAAAAGATGGGCCTCAAGGCAGATGAACTCTCGGAAGACGACCTTATCCGGCTGATGCTGGAGGAGCCTCGCCTCATTCGCAGACCGCTCATTAAAGTAGGCGACCGCGTGTTGGTGGGTACCGACAAGAAAGCTATGGCAGAGGTCTTTCCTCAATAGCCGTATTTAATCGTTCGCATCTATTTCAGCAAACGCAGCTCGATATCCGGTAGCGAACCCACTAAAGAAACCCAGTAGCTGGTTCGAGAGGGTACTGCCTCCAGTTGCAGGCCCTTCAACTGACCTGAAATTGCCTTTCCGCTCTCGTTCCACACGGTCTTTGTCTCGTCATCAACCAGCGTGCCGTCCACCAGACTGAAGCCAAGCGATCGACCATCCACATCTGCAAAGAAGGCAAATCCGGATGGTCCGCTCTCTCTAATAATCACTACTATGTCGCGATTGGCCACGGAGTCGTTGATTACAGAATCGGGACTTCCCGTCAATCTATACGCCGTGTGCTTCTGTCCTACCTGGACCGCGAAAACCTGGTCACCGGGTGATAGGCGGTCATCCAGCTTACTCTCGTCAACTGGAAACGCGAAGCGCCCTGAATTTACCACCTCTTGATAGTCCTTAAAGGAATGGCGGTCGTATGGATTTCCGAATCCCCCTCCCAAAAGGCCCTGATCTTTGCTCAATACCTGAGTTTCCGGATATAGCTCCTTCCACTGACTCCACTCCGTTGTCGACGACGGCGGCGGCGTTAGGCGCTGGCCAGACATAGGCCCGACGATGGCCTCTCTCCCAATACTTGAAACCAGTACGACCCGCTCTGGTGGTCGTACATCACTAGGTCAGACTGGTAAAGAGCGCTGGTGTTGCCAAAAAGAAGTACCTCCCCAGCCAGTTCCCTATCGTATACAGCGCCACTGGCACATAGTGGACAGTACGAAATCAACACGGGCCGTCCGTCTATGACATCGTTAACGATCTCGTGCAGATTCAACATTTTGACAGGGTAGGCGAAGGCGCTGCCACTTTCGGGTCCCACGTAACCAAGGACCAGGTCCGTGTCCCTCATCCAGTTGCCCCGTTCGCGAATTGATGACTTTCCAGTGTTCGTTCTCGACGAGGAAAATATGACCTACCGTCCTGCCTGGAATACCCACACCAGAAATGTAGTTAATTTTCATGTGAAGCCCGTCTGGCATCAGCAGCGTCGCGGTAACTCGGTCAGCCGGAATCAATTTCTTGAGTTCGTCAAAAGCGATGTCATAGATGGTCTTAACGTCTAAGGCAGAGCCCATTACCCGGCCAATCGCGGCTAAGGCTTCGTTCTCACTGGATTCGCGCTGCACTTGCCGATAAAGTCTTTCTGCTGCAAGCGCACCAGCCAGAAGAGCTGCTACCCGTTCTGCCAGCTCAAGCTCATGTTGATGAAAGGCTTCAGGGTCAGGCGACCGGTAAACTATTGACCCAATAAGGTTGCCATTCGATATCAGGGGTATCGCCATTCCGTATTGAAGGCCCGCTTCGTAAAAGGGCTCCTGAAATCGCGATAGTAGCGAATTCGTATCTGAATCCATCTGGTCTATTATGCGCCCCTTGCCAGCCCTCCGGGCATTGCCTGAGAACGACTGCTGATTAGCAAAGACTGTCCCAACGTCAAATCCTTTGACTGGAGTTCCAATTACATACTGGAGTTTCAGGTGCTCACCGTCGTCCTCCAAAACGCCCAGGGAAAACCTGTCATAGGGAACGATGGACCTTACTAAACTAGCGACCTGTTCGCAGATTTCATCAAAATTTAAGGTCGATGTAACAACTCGTCCGATTTCGGTGATGACTGCGTTTTCGTCAGATATCTTCCGTGCATCGGCGTTAGCCTGTTCCACATCGTCCAAGCGAAGCAGTTGCTGCTGCCTCTCAGCCACTTTCTCTTCTTGGCGTCGGGCCGCCAGTCGGATCTCCCGCTTCACTGTGCTGGCGAGAAGAGATAGATTATCTTTCTTCACGAAATCAACTGCGCCGGCTTTTACCAGCGCCACAACATCCATCTCGTCCACAGTTTCAGAAACTACGATTAGGGGGATATCCAGAGTAAGCTCTGTTGCGGCTTCGAGTACTTTATAGGCGCTAAATCTCCGCAGTCTACACTGGGAAACTATTATGTCCCTTTCACTTTTACGTAATGCCCTTCTCAGGCTTTCTACGGTATCGACCCTTTCCCAAGTTAGGTCGTACCCTTCCTGAGCAAGCATTCGCTCCAGAAGACTGGCGTCATTATCTGAATCATCAACGATGAGTAGTCTTAAGTGCTGCCTATCCATGCTCAAATGGAGACGCCCTCACTCAACCAAATTGGCGATTCGATCAGGCAATACGGACTACGAACTAAACGTTTGGCGTTATATTCCGATGTCCTTACCGTTATATATACTTTACGAAATACACTTATCGGCAAGGTAATAAACTGCCTGTTCTCCATGAAAATAGTTAAGCTACATATAAGCAAGTAATCTAATTAAGCTGCTAAATATTCTGCTGACTACGCTATATTTAATACGTTTTGCCAATTAATTGATAAACCCCAGAGGTTTCTTGCAAGCACCACATTGTTGATTTACCCTTTGAGGGAACACAAATCATTAAGACCCCGTTCACATTCGCTTAAAGGGGTTGAACATTTCGACCATGTTTGACAGGATATGTCCATGAAAATTGGTGAATTCGAGATACCAGAGCCGGTCCCGGAGTTGAAGAACACTCGCGCCATCGCTATGTTGCGTCCATGGGTCGATGTCGGAAGGGTGGGCACTTTGGTGTTAAATAGGCTGGAACGCCACTTGGGCGCGCAAGAGCTAGGCAGGCTGGAGAAGCCTGGTATGTATTTTGACTTTACACGCTACAGACCCAGGATGCGCACGGTAGACGGTCAGCGAGTATTTACAAGGCCCAATACCATCGTGCACTACGCTCACGATGACGAGCAAGATCAGGACTACCTGTTTCTCCACATCCGGGAGCCTCACTCCATGGGAGAGGACTACACCGACGCAATTGTCGCACTGCTTAAGCATTTCAACGTGACTGAGTACTGCCGTATCGGAGGCATGTACGATTCAGTGCCACACACCAGACCAGTGCTGGTTACCGGGACCCTGACGCCCGAGTACGAAGAGAAGGCCAAAGGCCTCGTTTCCATTAGGCGTAGCACTTATCAGGGTCCGACCAGCATCGTGAATATGGTGCATGAGTCTTTGACCGAGTCTGAGGTGCCTTCCGTCAACCTGATGGCGCATCTGCCGCAGTACGTTCAGCTGGATGAGGACCACATGGGTGCCTCCCGGCTCATGAGCGTGTTGTGTGCCATGTACGGCCTGCCTGAGAGGCTGGCAGACCTTTCCCGCGGTGAACAGCAGTATCAGGACATCAATCGGGCTGTGCAAAACAACCCGGAGGTTAGCTCACTCATCCAGCAGCTGGAGGCCTATTACGACAGGACTCTGGCCATTCGCGAGCCCAACCAAGAGGCACCTGCGGAGGATGATGCCACGTCATTCGCACCTGACGTTGAGAAGTTTCTGCGAGAAGTGGGTCAGCAGCTGGAAACACCCGGGGAAGTCATCGATGACGACGATTTCGACGATGATGAAGACGACTACGATGACTAGCTCTTTGATTTAGAAGGCGCACTAGCTGGCAGCGCCGCTACATGCACCTTTTGGTCTCTTCGCGTATATAGTCCCGTAGCTCTAAATGAAGATGGCCCATATCTCCAGCCTTGGCATTTTCCAGTATACGTTCCGGTCGGGATGTTGCGGGAATCGCACTCGTGATTCGACTATCGCTGATGACCCAAGCCAGCAACGCCTGCGCCCACGTCGAGACGCCAAACTCCGCTAGGGGTGCCATGTCAGGCGCTCGCCTCAGGCCTGTTACGTAGCGTCCCTTCTCCAGAGGCTCCATCACCAGAACCGCGATGCCCAGTTCCCCGGCCAGTGGCAGCACTTCAGCCTCGCAGGCGCGCTCCACCACGTTGTAGGGCACCTGTATCGCATCTATTCGGCCAGTCTTCATTATCTGCATCATCTCGGGGTAGGCACTGGCGGTGTTGTGGGTAACGCCAATTGCGCCGATGTGCCCTTGCTTCTTCAGCTCCTCAAGATTGTCCAGTTGCGTGCGCCAGTCCAAAAGATTGTGTATCTGGAATAGATCAA
>Ga0066376_10001533_pt1 | contig 22370 bp, 18 predicted proteins | sample Knorr_S15_td_Bot_FD_77009 | JGI IMG/M metagenome (GOLD analysis project Ga0066376, IMG submission 77009) | Marine microbial communities from Southern Atlantic Ocean transect - Knorr_S15_td_Bottom_ad_5009_LV_A | ecosystem: Environmental > Aquatic > Marine > Oceanic | place: Southern Atlantic...
GCCTGGATGAATTCGGTCGTCGTGGACTACTCGAACCACTTCGCCGCCCTGAAGAACTCGGGCTGGTTCAAGAACGCCAACGGCCAGGACGTGCTGAATCCCGACGAGTCGGAGATGGCCGACTGGTCTGGTGATGTCGAGTCGCTGAACAGCGCGGAGAACAAGCAGAACGTGGCGGCGCTGGTGGCCTTCCTGGTGGCTCAGGCCGGTCACAACACTCGCGACGGCAAGGCGATCACGCACGACACGGCCGCGGTTGATCGGGGCCGGAAACTGGCGGTCGAGGGAGACTGGTCCGGAGCGATCAGCGGGACCTCGTGTGTCGACTGTCACGCGACGATCGGTGAGTCGTTTGCCGAGATCGGTGACGATGACGCCGACGGGTATCCGAATCTCTCGGGCTACGGCTCGTCGGCCTGGCTGAAGAGCTTCCTGTCGAATCCCGGTGCGGGTCAGCACTACGGCGAGAAGAACCAGATGCCGGCCTACGCCAGGCGGATGACACGCGTGGAGATGGACCTGCTGGTGCGTTGGCTGACGGGCGATTACGTGGAGACGAACGTGGAACCGTACGCGGTTCAACGCATGCCGCCCGTGATGCGCTGATCGGCTACGCGCCCGTGGCAGAGTGTGGGTCCCGGCCCAATTGCTGCAGAAACGGGGCGACCCGCCTGAGTCCCTCTTCGGCGGTGACGATTCTCCGGTAGCCGAAGTCGCGGGCGGCGGCTTCGATCGAGAAGCTGTGCGAGCGGGCCAGCTGTTCGGCGAGGAAGCGGGTCATCGGCGGTTCGCCCTTGAGCCTGAGGATCTGCCACAGCAGTTCCATCGCCCGACCGAGCCGTCGTGCGTTGCCTGAGGAGATCGAGCGGGTGACCGGGGGCAACCCAGCGAGTTCCAGCAGCGTGTTGGTCCATTCCCAGAGGTTGACGCTCTCGGGCTCGTTGATGAAGTAGGCCCGTCCGGCATGCGGTGCGTCGAGATCGAGCAGGTCGGCGGCCTGGACGTGAGCGGCCGCGGCATTTTCGACGTAGATGTTCGAGATCACGTTGTGTCCGGTTCCGACCTGCCGCAGCCGCCCCTGCCGGGCTCGCTCGATCAACCTCGGCAGCAGGTGGTTGTCTCGGGGACCCCAGATCAGGTGGGGCCGCAGTGCGACGGTGGCGAGGCCATGCGATCCGTTGGCCGCCAGCACGTCGGTTTCGGCAATCGACTTGGAGCGGGGGTAGTGGCACAGGAACGAGCGGGCCAGGGGGGTGCTTTCGTCGGCGTCGATCATGTCGCTGCCGTCGAAGACGACACTGGGGCTGGAGGTGTAGATGAAGCGAGTGACCCCGGCGTTTGTGGCCGAGGAGATCAGGTTGCGGGTCCCCTGCACATTGATCGATTCGTACAGCGACCACGGGCCCCAGATCCCCGGCACGCTGGCGCAGTGAAAAACGGTCACGATGTCGCGACAGGCCTCGGTGACCGCTGCGGCGTCTCGCACGTCACCGCGGAACCAGCTGACCCCTTCGAGTCCCAGGCACCCCGGTTCGCTGCGGCAAAAGACCCGCACCTGGTCGCCTCGAGCCACCAGTTGTTCAACGAGGAACCGGCCCAGAAAGCCTCCACCTCCGGTAACCAGGTTGCTCACGCCTGAGTGCTCGTACCAGTTGTGTAATTACCGTGGGGTCGCGGCGGACCGCTGTGTTCCGGCGGCCATCTCGCCGGCGGCCCACAGGGCCAGTTCTTCTCGGTTGATCTTCACATTATGCCGGATATCGACCGGGAAGCTGTCATGGAACAGCACCGATTGGATCGATGCGGTCAGGGGATTCTCCTCTGCGAGGCGTCTGAGTTCTTCGACCAGCCTGTCGCGAGGCTGCTGGCCGGATTCGCATTCGATGACGATGGCTGGTTGTTGTCGGGGTCGGTTTCCCAATCCGACCAGCGCGCTACGTCGGACGTCGGCGTGCTGGTTGAAGATCGCTTCGCAGGGCACGCTGAAGAGGGTCCCGTGTTGGGTTTCGACGCGGTGGGCCTTGCGTCCACAGAACCAGAGACGTCCGGCGGTATCGAGGTAGCCGACGTCGCCCATGCGGTGCCAGGTCGATGCTCCGTCGCGAACCTTGGCCGCTCGGGTGGCTTCGTCGCGTCGGAAGTAGCTCGTGGTCACACAGGGTCCTCGGACGACGATTTCTCCGATCTCCCCACTTTCCAGCAGCTTCAGTTTTTCGAAGTGTTCGATGGGCCCGTCGTCGATTTCGGCGATCCGCACATCGACTTCGGGGAACAGCGTGCCCACGCAGGTGCCGGCTCCACGTGCCGAGTCCGCTGCGGTCGATTCGATGATCTCGCGGCCGCTGATCACCGCCACCGGGAGCGCCTCGGTCGCTCCGTAGGGCGTGTGGATGTCGGCGGTCGGGTCAGTCAGTGCTTCGCGAATCGATTCGACGACCGCGGGTGGTACGGGTGCACCGGCCGAGAGCACTCGAGCCAGGCTCGGCAGCGTGATCTGCTGTTGTTGGCAGTGTCGTCCGACTCGTTCCCAGAGTGCCGGTGAGCCGAAGGCCTGGGTGACCTGTTGCTTGAGAATCGGGGCCACGACATGTCGGGGGTCGACGGCTGCGGGTTTGGTGGTGTCGATATCGGGAAAGACGCTGGTGACGCCCATGGTGACGTTGTAGAGCGCGAACAGGGGAAAGCCGGGCAGGTCGCGTTCTCCGCGTGCGATACGAAATCGGGCCTGCAGCAGGTCGGCCTGGGCACAGAACATCCCGTGTTCGTACTCGACTCCCTTGGCCGGCCCGGTGCTGCCGCTGGTGAAGATGATCGCAGCGGGGTCGTCGGCTGCGATGGGGGGTGCGACGAATCCGTCGGGGTCGGTGGCCTGGAGCCGGGCGTAGCTGGCCAGGGCGGGAGCCGGGCCGCCGACTCGGACGTTCAGCCGTGCGTGAGGGAATCGGCGTCGGTAGAGGCAGCGGGCCCATTGCACGCTGGGAACGGCGACGAAGCCGTGCGGGTCGGCCTGCTGCAGGCAGGTGATGACCTTGCGGAGTCCCATGCCCGGGTCGATCAACACGACGACCGCTCCGACTCGAAACAGCGCAAAGGTCAGCGCCAGGAATTCGACACCGGGCCGGACCATCAGCACGATGCGGTGCCCGGGTGCGACGCCCAGTCGCCCGAGTCCGGCGGTGAGCCGATCGACGAGTTGATCGAGTTCCCGAAAGGTTCTCTGGTCAGTCGCGTCCCCGTCGCGGTCACAGACGATCAGTGCCGGTTGATCGGGGACGAGCCGAGCCGAATCGCTCAGGCGTGCGGCGACGTTGCCGGGGGTTGAGTGAGTCGCGGGGGGCATGTGCGGTGTGGGCGGTGTGTTGGCGACTTGGCGTGAGTGGGTTGAGCTAGGCCGAGCGGACCAGCAGTTCGCCCTTACCCAGTTCCAGGAAGTCTCCATTGTAGCGGCGGTAGTCGGCTTCGAGGGCGCCTGCGGGAACGGGCCAGCCGTGGGTGGCGAGGTGTTTGAGGTAGAGCCTGAGGAAGGTAGGTCGGCAGGTGCCGGCGGGTCGGAACGTGGGCAGCACATCCGGCGGCGTGGCTGCGTCCAGGAAGACGATGGTGCCCCGTTTCATGCCTGCCCCGTGCCGGATCCCCGGTTCTCCGCCCACGATGATCGTGCCGGCGATCAGGTTGACACCCGAGAGGTCACCGATCGTGCCTGCGACGGCGATCAGGCCGCGTCGCATCGAGTGTCCGATTTCGTTGCCGGCGTTTCCGTCGACGAGGATTTCGCCGCCGGTCATGCCTCGATGTCCGCCTCGGTAGACGGCACCGAGCTGGTGTCCGACGTTTCCGTGCACGTGGATTCGCCCCCCGTGCATCTCGCCTCCCACCCAGTCGGTCGCGTCTCCTTCGACCACCACTTCGCCCCCGGTCATCTCAGCCCCGAGGTGCATCCCGGCATTGCCTTCGACGCGGACGCACCCCTGATCGAGTTCCAGGGCAATCCGCTTGATGCCTCGGCAATCGCCTTCCCAGACCAGCGTGTTGTCCCTCTCCGCCGAGCCCCTGGCATCGAAGAACGTGCCCAGGGGTTCTCGCACGTTGCCGTGCAACACCTCGATCGCCTGCACCTGTTCGGGCGTTTGCTGGCGAACGGCTGCCAGCCGCACGGTGTCGACTTCGATCGGCACGCTCGAGTGATTGCGGAGTGTGAGTCGGAGGGGCATTGTGAAATCGTGGCGGTCGAGTTGCTGGTTGGTGCGGCGTGTGGTGCGGCGTGTGGTGCTTGAGCGCGGCGGTGGCGTGGGCCTAGAATGCGTCGAAAGGCGACGGTGGTCCGTTTTAGCCGGGGCCGTGTATCCGATCAACCAAGGCCGCCGGGGCGGTCGGGCAACAGTTACGAGGCGAGCATGCAGGGATTGTCGGGGAAGGTGGCGTTGGTGACGGGAGCCGGTCGAGGGATCGGTCGTGCAATTTGCCTGGCCTACGGCGAAGCGGGCGCGAAGGTGGCCGCGTCGGCGCGGTCGCGAGACGAGCTCGATTCGATCGTCGAGGAGATCCGCTCAGCGGGCGGGACGGCCGAGAGTTTCCTCGCGGATCTCTCGGATCCCGATGTCCCCGCGAGTCTCCTGGGCTCGGTGGCCGGGTCGCTGGGGAGTGTCGAGGTGCTGGTCAACAATGCGGGCGTGGGCAGCAGTTCGGATCCGAAGCCGCTGGTCGAGTTCGACGACGAGTTCTGGAGGCTGACTCTGGAAGTCAACCTGAATGCTCCCTACCGCCTGACCAAGCTGGCGTTGCCATCGATGATCGCCGCCGGCTGGGGTCGCGTGATCACCGTGGCGTCGATCAACAGCCGGGTGGGTAGCCTGCACGGAGCGGCCTACGCGGCGAGCAAGCACGGGGTGCTGGGCCTGATGCGGACCGCCGCCATGGAGACCGCGTCGCTGGGAGTGACGGTCAACTGCATCTGTCCGGGCCCGGTGCGGACCCTGATGAACGACAAGCGGATCGCGTACGACGCCGAGCGATTGGGCCGGGAACTGGACGAGCACGAGAGTGGCCTGACTCCGATCGGAGGTCGTCTGGAGCCCGAGGATATTGCTCCGATGGCCGTCTACCTGGCCAGCGACGCCGGGCGGATGGTCACAGGCCAGGCCTACAACATCTGCGGCGGCATCAACATGGCGTAGCCCGCCTGCGGCGGGTTGAAAAACACAAGTTCGGAGACGGCACGGGGTCAGACGCCGCCCACAGAAAGTGCCGCTCCACCCAGAACGGCACGCAGGCGGGGCCTGACCCCTTTTTCAACCAGCACTCGTTGCAACTCGAAGAAGGGGTCAGGCCCCGCCTGCGAAACGCGACAGGTGGAGCAAACCCCGTTGTGGGCGGCGTCTGACCCCAGGGTCCGAGTTCCTTCTCATGAACGGGCTGCTAGCCCGCCTGCGGCGGATTACTCGAAGTTCTCTTTCGAGAACTGAGCCATTTTCTTGCCGAGGAACCTGAGGATGCCGGTTCCCAGCGTCGTGTGCCCGACCACTCGGTTGCCCTCTCGCCGCAGCTGCAGTGTGACGGTGTCCTGTCCCTGTGCGAACGCCTTGATCGCCAGCTTGCGGTCCTCGACGTCGCCCTTGGTTCCCATCCGTCGGTGCAGGGCCTTGATCCAGGGGCCGACCGTAATCGCGAGGTCGACCACGAGCGGGCTGGCCTTGGGCTTGTCCTTGTCCTTGTCCTTGTCCTTGTCCTTGTCCTTGTCCTTGGCCGGGGCCGGCTTGGCCTGGGCGGTGATGGCGTCCTTCAGTGCCTTGAGTGCTCCGGGTCCGGCGGCACACCAGGCGGCATTGTCGCTGGTGCCGATCAGCAAGGTCTTCTCGTTACCGAAGATCGCGGCGAAGTCGCCCCTGAGCTTGGCCGGGACGGTGAGCACGTGAATGCTGATGCCGGAGATCTCTTCGGTATCGAGATCGACGTCGGTGGGGACAGTCGACATGGGGAGTGCCACCAGGGCGTCACGGATCTGTTTGCCCTGGTCGGTGCGAATCCCAGCGACCAGGACGTTGGCCCCACCCTGGGCCGGGCGGACTTGGACAAATCCGTCCAGCAGGCCCTTGGCGAGGGTGGTCTTGACCACGGCGACGAGGCTGTTGAGTGCCTTGGTGCTGGCGGCCTTTTGGGCGTCGGTGACCGAGGGTGTTCGGGAGATCTCGGCCTGGGCGGCCTTCTGGGTCGCGGCGAGTACCAGTTGCAGGCTGGCCCGGCGGAACGTGTCGAGCGGGTGGTTGACGCGGAGCGAGAGGATCGAGGCCTTGTCGCGGGGTACGCCGGCGAAGTGACTGGGGGTCACACCCAGCCCGCGGATCGACTTGTCGAGCTCGGTGTCGGGCAATGCGACGAGATCGATATCGAGGGTCGCCTGCTTGGTCTTGGGGTCGAGCCCAAATCCCAGGGCCAGCGACTCGGACTCGGCCATAAATCGCTCGGCCTCGCCCAGTTGGAAGTCGAGCACGTCCTTGCGAAGTGCCAGTTCTTCGGCCGTTTCGTTCTTGCGGATCTTGACGGCTGCCATCAGGTTCTTGCGGATCAGGCCGAAGGACTTGCGACGAGCGGCCACTCCGCCGGCCTTGTTCTTGATCGTCGCGGCCATCGAGTGATTCTTGGCGAGCAGGGCAGCCGTGGCCTTGTTCGAAAGGAACACCGCCTTGACCCCGGTCCGCTTCACGTCGATCGTTGCGTACCGCTTCTGGTATCGCATGTAGGCGAGGGTCTTCTTCCTCTCGCTGAGGCGGTACAGGCTGGTGCCGATCTTTCTGACGTCGATATCAAAGCCGCCGAGGTTGTCGTTGACGAACTCCTTGAAATTGGAAATCGGCAGTGCGAAACCGATTTCCTCCTCCACGCCATTGAAGATCACGGTGACACCAATCGGCTTCTTGGGGTCGATTCCGAAGAGGAAGGTCTCGATGATTGCCTCGATGTTCTCCCACTGTTTCTGCTCGGTCTTGGTCGTCAGGTCCGAGAGCAGCTTGAGGTCGGCGAGAACCTGGTTGGCGCTCTTCAGGGTGATCTTCACCCGGGGCGCGGCATCCTGGGCCCGTATCGAACCGGGCAGGGCGAGAGCGAAGATCAGGACGAGCGAGTAGAGGATGCGTGTGGGGCGGGGCACTTCGCACTCCTTGGACGGTGAGCGGGATTCGAGGAGGGTCGATCTGGTGGCGTGGTTGCGGGGAACGCGGCCGAAGCCAGTCGACGATGATTCTATGCCGACGCGGCCGTCGTGCAACCTCAGTAGACGCCTCACGAGCAGGCTCGGTCGAGACGATCGCCTCTGTCGACTTCGGATCGGAGATCGTACTCTCTTGAACGAGTGCGGCCCGGCATCACATGGACGGTGCGATACGAATGGGCCTCCCAGTCGGAGCGGTCTTCCCATCTTACCTAGCACCCCGGTGGGTTCAGGGGTCCTGTCGGCCGATTCCGTCGAGCAGTCCGGCGAGCAGTGTGACTTGTTCGGTCGGGGCTCGGTCGGTGTCGGTGGCGTATTTCCAGGCGAGGGCGTGTTGGCCGCGGGTTGCCAATTGAGCCGCGACCAGTCGATAGGCGTCTTCGCGCCAGATCGCCAGGCGGGGGTCACCGAAGGAGCCGACCAGTTGAAGTGCTTGAGCGGGACTCTGGGACGCGGCGGCGATGCCGACGAGTTCAAACAGCACGCGTCGGCGTTGGAAGCGTGAGTCTCGATCACGTCGTGCGTTGCTGTCGGCGTTGACGGCCCCGACGACCGCGTCGAGGTTTCCGTTGGCCAGCAGCGCGATGGCTCTCAGGCGGAGGGTCTCGGTGGCGTCGACGGGCAATCCGGTCGGGAGCACTCGGTTCATGTCCAATGTGGCGGTGGTGTCGCCGGCAGCCTGGAAGCTGAGGTACAGAAACGAAGGGAGTGTTGAGGTGGTAAACGGATCCCGGAGCGTGGCATCGTTGGTCAATCCGTGGTCGCGGATGTCTTTCCAGGCATCGTGACCGAGTTGGTGGGCGATGGCGAATCGGTGGATTCGATCGAGGCAGGCGGCTCGTTGTTCGGCCAACACCAGCCAGTCTCGGCACTTGCCGGCGTACTGCTGAGCGGCTTGCCGGGCCTCGTCGTTCCCGGTGAGTTCCAGCACGGTTTTGAATTGCTGAATCATCCCGTTGGTTCCGGTCGTAGAGATGGCCTTGAGCCGTGCGGCGATATCGGCTCGGGCGGGTCCCAGCGAGCGAGCCGAGGCGAGGGCATCGAGGAACACGGGCCTGGCGTCGTCGGGTTGTCCGAGCAGGCACAGCGCCCCGGTCAACTCGGCCTGGGCCTGGGCCTTCATCCACCAGTCTGACACGTCATCGATGGGAAGCTGAAAGGTCTGCTTGAGGTTTCCCAGGGCGACGGTTCTGGGCTGGGCGCACTGTTTCAGGGCCTGGGTGGCCAGGGCAATCGATTGGGCAGCGGCGGCCTGTTTGTCGGCGGCGGCTGCGGCCAGGGCGAGCCGGGCGTGCACGACGGCACGGATCGCGGGTTCTTGATCGGCGAGTGCGGTGTCGAGTGCTGTTGCCGAAGCGGCCTGGAGGTCGTTGCGGCTGGCGGCCGCCCAGGCTGCCAGCCGATCGGCTCGGTCGAATTGATGAGGGCCGCGGCGGGCCCATGCCAGTGCGGCATCCGAGTGTCCGCGGCTGCAGAGTCGTTCGATGATCAGCGAGTCGACCGAGGCTTCACCTCTCAGAGCCGGCGGGCTGGTGTTTCGGTTGGTCAGGTGAAAGGACCGGGACTGGCGACACTGCAGGAGATCGAGTCGGAGTCGTGCGGTCAGGGTGGGTTTCCAGAGTCGTGCGATCGTGGTTTCGGCGAGTGGAACCTGTCCCGAGGCGATCAGTGCACAGCCGAGGCTTACGGCGACATCGACGGCAAAGGGGTTGCTGGAGGCGAGGTTGGCGGATCTCTGGACCGCCTCGACCAACTGCGGGTCCGCTGCCGCGGAGCCGGCGGGTTGCCGGTGCCACCACAATTCGACGAGCGCGTTGATGTGGAGGTGGGGCAGATCGGCTCCGATCTGGGTCAGCTGCTGCAATTGGGCCTTTGCGGCCTGGGTCTTTCCCAGCGCCGCAAAGTACTCGGCCGTCAGCCGTCGGCAAAACGGCTTGCTGCGGTTCCCATCGCGTTGCTGGGCGGCGGCGATCATCGCTGGCGGCGCCTGGACACGAATGGTCGACGTGGAGACGGCTTCGGAGAGAGTGGCAGCCGGGCTCGTGTCCGGGTCGGTCTCTTCGGCGGGCTTCGTCGCGGGATCGGCTGAAGTTGTCGGCGGAGGATCGAGTCCGCCCAACTGCCCTGGGGTTCCGGCGGCAGCGGTCGCGGGGTCGCGTGAGGGGGCTGAGGGGTCTGCGAAGAACCACCAGGCAGTTCCCGCGGTTCCCCCGGCCAGGACCAGCAGCACGCCGACCCAGGTCGCTGTCCTGGCCGCGGCGGGTTTTTCTGTCTCAGTCGGCTCGTCGGGTTCCGGCTTTTCACCGCTGGCAACCGGCGCGGTAAAGATCGGAACCAGGCACTCGGGGTTGGCGCACTTGACTTCGCGGCCGGCGGCCTGGCGGGGCAGGAAGCCCGGGGCGTCGCACATCGGGCAGTGGACTCGCCAGGGACGCTTCCTGGTGGGCTGGGCCGCCGCGGGGATCGCTCGGTGAGCGAGGTTCGGATCAACGGCAAAGGGGTCTTTGTCGGAACTGTCGGAACTGTCGGAACTGGCGGGCTTCGGAGCTGGCGCAGCGGGTTCCGGTTGGCTGGTGTCTTCGGGCGTGGACTCCTGGGCGGTGGACTCCTCGGTTGCCTCCGCCGCCACGATGGGTGGTGCCGCGACCGGCACACTGGTCCCGTCACCGCTCATCGAGGCGCCGCAGAAGGGGCAGTGAGTGGCGTCGTCGTCGAGGACCGATTGGTTGCAGCCGGGGCAACTCGGCAGATCCATGAGGCGTACCTCTTTGGTGAATACCGACCCGGCCCGTTTCGAGTGATGTTGCGTGAGGGTCGTGGTGGTGCGGGGCGCAGCGCGGCCCGAGGTCAGGATAGCACGGTGGCACTTCGAGTGACCAGTGGGGTTATTGCACGACGGTGCGGCGTGTGAGCGTTACAATCACCGTCTGAGCTGTGGGCGGTCAGAGGAAGGAGCCGAGTCGATGGCGAAGCAGGACGCGGGGAATTCGATCGAGGCGGCGGTGGCTCGTCGATATGCGGCGGCGGCCAGGGTTCTCGAGCCGGCACTGTGCTGTGCGGTGTCCTACGACGCGTCGTTGCTGGAGGTGATTCCTGCGGAGGTGATCGAGCGGGACTACGGGTGCGGAGATCCGAGCCGTCACGTGGGTGAGGGCGAGGTGGTGTTGGACCTGGGTTCGGGCAGCGGCAAGACCTGTTTCATCGCTTCACAGGTTGTCGGTCCCTCGGGACAGGTCTTCGGTGTCGACGCCAACGACGAGATGTTGTCACTGGCCCGCGGGGCACGGCAGCAGGTGGCTGCCGCGATCGGTTACGACAACGTCCGCTTCCTCAAGGCCCGCATCCAGGACCTCGCACTCGACCTCGAACGACTCGATCGATGGCTCGCCGAACAGTCGATCACCGATGTCACGAGCTGGTGCCGTGCCGAGGAGACGTTCCGGAGTTGGCGGGTCCAGGAGCCTTTGGTGGCGTCGGATTCGATCGACATTGTCGTTTCCAACTGCGTATTGAACCTGGTACATCCCGACGACCGTCGCAGCCTGTTTGCGGAACTGGCCCGGGTGCTGAAGCCGGGAGGCCGGGCGGTGATCAGCGACATCGTGGCCAATGCCGACGTGCCCTCTCACCTGCAGCAGGACCTGTCGCTTTGGAGCGGTTGCGTGAGCGGAGCGTACCGGGAGGACCGATTCCGCGAGGCGTTTGCCGAGGCGGGCCTGGTTCGGGTCGAGGTGTTGGATCGACAGGACGAGCCGTGGACGGTGGTCGAGGGGATCGAGTTTCGCAGCGTAACACTGTCCGCGTGGTGTCCGGAATTGCCCTCGGAGGCCGGGCTGAGCGAACCGGGTGCGGGAATCGAGTGGACCGGGCCGGACGCCTCGGGATCGTCGTGCTGCGAGCCGGGCGGGCAGTGCAGCTGATGCACCGTGCGGTCGGGGAGCTGTACGAGGCTGCCGGGCGGGTGATTCCCAAACCGGGTCACGGTTGATACGATCGGGCGGTTGGCCCTGGGGGCTGACACGGCCGCCTTGAACCGGTCGGGGAACCGGTGGGGGGCGGTTTCGCGAACGTCGACGCGAGAGCAATTCAGGCAGATGTCCAGGCAGTTCAGACCGTTGTCGTGGTCGATCCCGGTGGGGATGTGGGCCGGTATACGCGTGGCGATCAGCGTGTGGTTCGTGTTGGCCGCGGTGGTGCTGTGTCTTCAGCTGCAGAGTCTGTGGTTGGGGCTGATGGCGACGGTGGTGCTTGTTGTCAGCGTGCTGTTGCACGAGTTGGCTCACGTGTGGGTTGCTCGGGGAACCGGCGGCTGGTGTGACGACATTCTGGCCTGGCCGTTGGGTGGCCTGGTCGCTCCGCAACCGGAGCTCACGCGTCGTTCGCAGGTGATGACCGCGCTGGCGGGACCCGCGGTACACGCCCTGGTCTGCCTGGTCACCGGGATGACCGTCTGGCGATCGGGTCTGCTCCCCGAGGCTCTCAACCCGCTGTCGGGCTGGCCGACGCTGACGCTCACCGGCGGCCTCGATGCCGTGCGGTCGGTGATCGTGTTGCTGTTTACGATCAACTGGGCGCTGTTGGTGATCAACCTGCTGCCGGTGCATCCCTTCGACGGTGGCCGGGTGCTGGAGTGGATGCTCTCGGAGTGGCTGGTCGAAGAGACGGCGGTGGATCTCTACCTGAGACTCGGCGCGCTCTCGGGTGTCGTGCTGTTGGCGACCGGGATGCTGGTCGATCAGCCGCTGTGGCACGGGACCTGGCTGGTCGGCCTGGGTGCGGTGGTGCTGGTGTTGAATCTCGAGGAAATCTCGCTGCGTCGTGCCGTCGATGATCTCGAGACGGCGTTGCTGGAGTACGACCTGGCGCTGGACGACGTGATCGAGGAGTACGAGCCGATCGAGACGCAGGACGAATTGCTCGAGCGGTGGCGACAGCGTCGGGAGGAGAGCCGGGTGCAGGAGGAGCGGGATCGTCAGCGGGAGGTCGAGCACCGCGTCGACGTGTTGCTGAAGAAGATCCACCAGTGCGGATTCGAGGGGCTCAGCGAAGACGAGAAGCGTCAGTTGCGGCAGGCCAGCCGCCAGTATCGCGAGCGGACTCCTCGGCCCGAGGAGACGGTCTAGTGGGCTACGGTAAAGACCTGGGGACTCGGCTGTTGCGGGGGACCGTGCTGTGCGGGGTGATCGGGCTGATCGGGTGCGGCGAGGAACCGGCCCCGAGCGTGCCGGTCCGTTCGGCCGGCCAGCCGGCGGTGCGGGCCTCGGGTGAGGATGCCGGGGCAGCGGACGCCCGCAGCGACCAGATCGCGGGAGCCAAGCCGGTGACACGGGCCAAGCAACTGACCGGAATCCGCTTCGACGTGCCCACCGCGTGGGACGAGCAGCCCGAGTCGGAATTCTACGAGGCGAAGTACATGATTGCCTCGGACGAGGGCGAGATGATGCTGACGCTGACGACGATGGGTGGCGGCATCGAAGCGAATCTCGAGCGGTGGGTCGGACAGTTTCAGCTCGACTCCGGCGACCGCCCACGTCGCGATACGCTGAGCGTCGATGGTGAGAAGTCGCAGTGGCTGGATGTGCGCGGCACGTTTCGCAGCCAGGTCGGCAACAGGCCGGGTCCGCACCAGGACTGGCGATTGCTGGGCGTGGCGATCCCGATGAGTCGTCGGCCGTTCCTGCTGAAGCTGGTCGGACCCCGTGCGGCGGTGTCGTCGTTCGAAGCCGAATTCCGCAGCTTCGTCCGATCGGGCCAACTCGACAAGTAGCCCGACAAGCAGCGGCTTGTGCTGGCAGCACGCTACGGATCAGGTGCGGTTGCTGGAGCGGCAGACGGCGTACAGCGATCCGCAAACGAGCAGGGTCACCAGCATGTAGCCGACCGAGTTCCAGAAGGTGCCTCCGCTGGTCGAGACCATCTGAGGTTGACCACCAGCGGCGTCGCCGCCGGCCTCAGCTGCTGCGTTCTGGGCCGACGCGGGTGCCTGGGCATCGGCCTCGGGGGTTGCTGCAACCAGCATCGCCATCAGCACCAGCATCAGTGCGGCGGTTGAGGTCCAGCAGGGAGGTTGCGAAGTGTTCATCGTGGTCCCGGGTCACCGGGCCGTCCCGTGCGGTCTCTGCGGTTTCTTTCCGCATGATACGGGTCAGGGGAGGGTTCGCAAGCCGCGTGTTCAGTCGTCGTGTGTCTCGAGCGCGTTGGCGAGGGTTTCGACGAGTTTGTCGTCGGGCACCTCGAGTTGTTCACCGCTGGCGAGGTCCTTGATCTGCCAGGTTCCGTTTTCGAACTCATCGGCGCCGGCGATCAGCACCAGGCGATAGCCTTTGCGGTCGGCGTACTTCAGTTGTTTGCCCAGCGGCCGCGGGTCGGTGTAGACCTCGCACGAAATCCCCGCAGCTCTCAATTGGCGTGCGGTGGACAGGTATTGGGCACCGTAGTCGGCATCGAAGTGAGCCAGCAGCACGGCGGCGGGCGAGGCCGAGTGCTGGACCAGGCCCAGTTCCTGCATCGCGGCCAGCAGCCGGTCGAGTCCGAGGCTGGCTCCGACTCCGGGGAGCGGTTGTGAGGTGAACAGCCCGGCGAGGTCATCATATCGGCCTCCCGAACAGACGCTGCCGATCCCGGGCAACTGGTCCAGGAAGGTCTCGAAGATGGTGCCGGTGTAGTAGTCGAGTCCCCGGGCGATGGCCGGATCGAGCTGGACTCGTTGTGGGGGGATCCCCGCCAGCTGGCATGCGGCGAAGAGTCCTCTGAGTCTCTGGATTCCGTCGGACCCGGTTTCGTTGTCTGCGAGTCGTGTTTCGAGCGAGTCGAGGATTTCGTCGGGAGTGCCCTGGCAATCGGCGAGTCCCAGGACTCCGGCAGCCTGTTCGTTCGAGAGCCCCACTCGCTGCTGCATCTCCGCGGCCACCTGTTCGGGTCCGATCTTTCCGAGCTTGTCGAGGCAACGAAGGACTCCGTTGGCCATCTCAGTGAGTTCGAGTGTCTCGAGGAGTCCGTTGAGGATTCGGCGGTTGTTGACCCGGATGGTGAACTCGGAAAAACCAATCCGTTCCATCAGGTCGTTGATCACGAACAGGGATTCGATGTCGGCGGTGTTGGAGGTGGTACCGATCGTGTCGAAGTCGCACTGGATGAATTCGCGGTACCTGCCCTTCTGTGGCTTCTCGGCTCGCCAGACGGTCGCGACGTGGTAGCGTTTGAAGGGGGTGCCGATTTCGTGCAGGTGCTCTGCGGCGTAGCGGGCCAGCGGCACGGTCAGATCGAATCTCATGGCGACATCTCGGCCGCCCTGGTCGGTGAAGCGAAACAGCTGCTTGTCGGATTCCTCGCCCCCCTTGCCCAGCAGGATCTCGCTGTATTCCAGTGCCGGGGTATCAATCGGCGAGAAGCCGTAGCTGCGGTAGACATCTCGCGCGGTGTCGATCAACTCTTCACGGGCCAGCATCGGTCCGGGCAGGTGGTCTCGAAACCCCTTGAGCGTCGCCGGCTTGATGCGCCCAGTGCCGGGTGCAGCGTCGGGGCTGGGCTCCGCTGGGGGGGGATTCATGGCACCGCTCCCAGGATGGGCAGAGTGCCGAGTCCGCGTCGTCGACGGCGTCCGAGCAGCGCATCGGCGTATTCGTCGATCTGCTCGGGCCGTTCGAACAGCCGGTCGTAGCAGGCGTTGCTGTCGTACTCGCAGTGGTCCGTCGAATACGTTTGGCAGATGGTGGGCCGCGACGTGTAGATACTGCAGCGGTCGAGGTCGTCGAGTTGGTCGCAGGTGTTGTGGACCAGCAGGTACCAGCTGTCGTCGTCGACAAAGACCGAGATGTCTCCGTGGAGCATGTACCAGCGGATGTTCTCGTAGTCATCGCGATCGACGGGCGTATCGATGGGCAGCGCGAAGTAGCGGCAGCAGCGGGCGGTGCAGTGTTCGCAGAGCACCTCGCCGGGTGCCAGGTCTTCTCGGCGGACGAGGGCGGCGGTCATCGCGACTGGGGTCCGTGGCCGCTTGGTTGGCGGCGGTGAGACTGAGGGTGGGGGCCGATTGTAGTCGAGAGTCGAGGGGGTGGATATGTCGGTTGGCCGGGCCAGCTTGTGCCGATTGTGGTGTTCGCTGCGGTCGCGGTGAAGGGGCCTGTCCCTTCTGCCGGCCATTCTTCTTGACCCCCCGGGAAGTTCGGGCCTAAGATTGACTCGCCAGGAGGCCTGGAGAGGAACAGGAATGCATTGGTCGGGCAAGGTCTTTGTGGGATTCGTGGTGATCGGCGCTGCGGCGGCGATCGTGCTCTCGGCACGCACACACCAGATCCGCACGTCGTGGCACAGGTCGCTTACCAAACAGCGTGCCGACTACGAGGCTGGTGTCGATGTGCTCCGCAAGGAGCGATTCCAGCACGAGTCCGCCCAGGTCGACCTGGCCAGCGCCAAGCGGGGTTGGGGCGATTACTCGGACGACGTGACCGTGACGGTCAACGTGCAAAACGGGTACCTGCAGACCCGCGACCAGGAGACCACGGCGGTGGTGGCCGCGTCTGCGGCCGCCAACCAGCAGCAGACGATGATGGTCCACGGGTTTCTCAAGAACGCCGACGGCAGCGTGCGGTTCATCGGGACATTCATCCAGGAAGGAGCCGCCCAAGGAGGATTCCGGGTCTGGAAGCCGACCTGGCAGGTGCGGCCCGCCGACGCGGTTGTGACCTGGGGCAGCGGAAAGTGGAGGCTGCGGACTCTGATCCCGGCTCACCAGAAAACCCGCTTCGTCAATCTCGAAGTGCTGCTGACCCAGAGTGATCAGACGTCCGACGACACGGGGCTGGATGCACAGATCAAGGGTGAGGTCGACCTGAAGGCGGACGATCAGCTGCGGCTGCGGTTTTCCGAGCTGATGGGTGACAACAAAGACCTCGCCGGACTCAAGGGCAAGTTGCCCGATTACATGATCGACGGGCTGGTGCGGGCCATCGCTGCGGCCGAGGAAGATCGCAACCTGGTGATCGAAACGGTCGACGTGCTGCGTCGTGACCTGAAGTTGAATCACGATCGAGCCAACCGGTTGCTGAAGCAGAACAGCGATCTGGAGCGGAGCCTGCCGGGATCTACGACCGTGGCAGGCAAGGTGTCGACAGCACGGACAGCACGGAAATAGCACGCCGTTGCCGCCGGAGTGTGGCTCGGCACGAGGCCGAGGAAACGGTCGACCGGCTGGGAGATCCGGTAGGTCGACCGAGCGAGATGCCAGGGAGCGGGCATGGGAATCGACAATCGGGACTACCTTCGCGACGATTCGTCGGGGTCGTGGACGGGATCCTATGGCGGTTCCGGGGGAACATCATCCGGCCCGGTGTCGGCCGTCAAGCTACTGGTGATCATCAACGTCGTCGTCTTCCTGGCGACCTGGCTGACCCAGCCCCTGGGCGATCCCCTGGGCAATCTGCTGCAACTGCCCGCCACCTTCAGCGTGGCTCGTGACGGGGCCAGGCTGCATGTTCCCGCTCCGATGGCCGGGGTCGAGGGCATCGAGGTTCCTGCGGGGACTTACGTGGTGGCCGTGCGGAGCGGTGCGCGGGAGTTCCTGCGGTTCCGACGACTGCACGCCGAAGACATCAGCGATCTGAACGAGAACTTCCGCACCGATCCCGAGCTCTGGGTCGGTGTCGAGACGGAATTGCATGTCGAGGGGGATCCGGACCCGCTGCCGGGCGTGATGCTGCGTTCCCAAATCGGCTCGATCGCCTGGCAGTTTCCCTGGCGGGTGATTACCTACGGGTTCTGCCACGACCGGGCCTCGTTGCTGCACCTGCTGTTCAACATGATCTGCCTGTGGATGTTCGGTCGGCTGATCGAGGGGATCTACGGGCGTCGGGAGTTCCTGTGGATTTATCTGTTGGGGGTCGTCTTCAGCGGAGTCTGTCACCTGGCCTGGCAGTTGGCCTCAGGGGGCAGCGTGGTGCCGATGGTCGGAGCGTCCGGTGGCGTGATGGCGATAATGGTGCTCTCGGCGGTGCACTTTCCGAAGATGAAGGTGCTGCTGATGATGATCATCCCGGTGCAGCTGGGGGCGCTTGTGGTGGGCCTGGTGGCCCTGAACGTGATAATGGCACTGGGCGTGTTCGGTGGTGAAAGTCACATCGCCTACATGGCCCACCTGGGCGGAGCGGCCTTCGGGTTCGGCTACTACCGCAGCGGCGGCCGCCTGAGTGCGCTTTGGGCCGGCCTGTCGGGCCGCTTCAAGTTCTGGCGTCGCCGGGCGGTCCGTCCCTCGGTCCGCGTCTACCAGCCACCCGTCGATGGACTCGATGACCAGGTCGACGCGATCCTGGCCAAGATCAGCCGCGAGGGGGAGGCGAGCCTGAGCGATCGGGAGCGGGAGATGTTGATGGAGGCGAGTCGGCGGAAGCGGCAGAAAACCTGAGCGTGCTGCGGCGGGCGGGCGGCGGCAGGCGGTCACTTCGTCTTGCGGGGTCGCTTGTCGGTCGACTGCTTGAGCAGCCAGGTGTAGAGCTGCGGGTTGTCGTAGGTGGCGTCCCAGCAGTTGTGGCCGAGTTGGGGGTAGAGCGTGAAGCGGATCGGGGCCTTGCGGTTCCTGAGGTCTGCGACGGTCTTCTGCAGCGATGCGACCAGGTTCGGCTTGTCCTTGCCGCCGACGGTGACCCAGGTGGGCAGTGACAGGAACTGCTTGGGATCGATCGTGGCGGTGCCGCAGATCGGTACGATCGCCGAGAACCTTGCGGGGGCTGCGTTGGCGACTGCCCAGGTCCCGGCCCCTCCCATACTCAACCCCGTCACCGCAGTCCGTTTCTTGTCGACATTGAAGCTGGCCTGCAGGTGGTCGAGCAGTGCCAGCAGCGCGGGGGCGTCGAATTGCCGTCCGGGGCGGACCTGCGGTGAAACCACGACAAAGGGGAAGTCGGGACGCGTGTCGACCAGCTTGGGAGGGCCGTGTTTCTTGACCAGTTCGAGATCGTTGCCGCGTTCGCCGGATCCGTGCAGAAACAGCAACAGCGGCGACGGCTTGCCCTTGGCCGTGTAGGACCTGGGCAGGAAGATCAGGTACCGGCACGAGTGCCGCTTGTCCTTTTGGCTGCGAAACGCCCAGCCGACCTGTTTCCCCGGCGAAGGGATTTCCTCCGCGGCCATCGAGCCGGTTGCCAGAACGGATCCGATCAGGAATCCGAAAACGGCCGTGACATGTGCCGAGACGTCTCGCCGTGTCCGCATGTCAATTCTCTCCACTGGGTGCAACTGGTCCAGTTCATTCAACGCCCCGTCGTTGCCGAATGCAATGTCGCGGAGCCAACAGCGTGGTGGCGGGTTGCCCGACGGCTGGGATAGACTGAAACCGTCATCCTGGCCTGCTTGGTCCCGCGCCGCCATGTCCGACTCCGATAGCAATGGCTCGGTTCTGATCGGGTTGCTCGATCGAGCCCGGAACGGAGACGACGAGGCCCGGGATGAGTTGTTTGACCGCTGCCGCAATTACGTCTCGCTGCTGGCTCGGGTGCACATCGAGAGTTGGCTGCAGGCCAAGGTCGATCCCTCGGATCTCGTCCAGCAGACCCTGCTGGAGGCCTACCGCGGGATGGGCGACTTCCAGGGCCAGAGCGAGGGCGAGTGGCTGGCGTGGCTCAAACAGATTCTCAAGAACAACGCCACCGACTACATCCGCCGATACAAGGGGACGGCCAAGCGGAGGATCCAGCGGGAGGTGTCGATCGAGGCACCTCGGCACGGTTCGAGCCTGTTCCGCCTGGATCCCTCGGATCCGGGAGAATCGCCCAGCCAGCTGGTCATGCAGCACGAAAACGAGATCCAGTTGGCCGAGGCGGTCAGCCGACTGGATGAGGATTACCAGGAGGTGATCCTGTTGCGGAATGTGCAGCGGCTGAGTTTCAACGAGGTGGCCGAGCGGATGGACCGCTCGCGGCCGGCCGCCCAGATGCTCTGGCTGCGGGCCCTGAAGAAACTGAAAGAGCATTTGCAGGATGTCGAGGGTGCCTGAGGAACCCGAGCCGATCGAGACGCCGCCTGAGCGGGAGCTCGTCGACGCGCTGGATCACCTGGTCGACGCCTTGCAGGCCCACGACGAGTCGGCCGGCAGCCAACTGCTGGAGACTCGCCCGGAGCTGGGCGAGTACATCGACTGCCTGGCCCGGCTGGACGCCTTGATGCCGGCGACACAGGTGCCTGGGCCGACAGAGGCTTCGGCGGCCACGATCGGCGAGGCAGGACCCACCGCAGCCACCGCAGCATCCGGGGACTGGGTGGGTGCCCGGTTTGGTCGATACGAGTTGACCGAGCGAATTGGCCGGGGCGCGATGGGGGTGGTCTACCTGGCCCGCCAGACGGACCTGGACCGCATGGTGGCATTGAAGCTGATCACACCAGGTCGAGTGGGAGCCGAGGCGGACGTGGCGCGGTTTTACAGCGAGGCGCGTGCCGCGGCCCGCTTGCGGCACCCGGGCATCGTGGGGGTCCACGAGGTCGGTGAGTTCGACGGGCAGCACTACATCGCCATGGACTATGTCTCCGGCGGCAGCCTCGCCGAACATCTCCAGGCCCAGTCCGATGACCTCGGTCCCAGGTCCTCTCAGCCCGACGACTCGGTCCTGTTGCTGACCTCCCCGGAGGGCCTGTGGAGGAAGGCGGTTGAGGGGAATCGGATTGAGCCGGACGCGGCGGCCGGCTGGGTGTCGGAGATTGCCCGGGCGGTGGGGTACCTGCACGAGCACGGGATTGTGCACCGGGACCTCAAGCCGGCCAACATCCTGCTGGATCAGGATCAGCGTCCGCTGGTGACCGACTTCGGGCTGGCGCTGGTCAGCGGTGACGAGGCGACGCAGACAGGCGGCGGAGCGATCGTGGGCACACCGGCGTACATGTCGCCCGAGCAGGCCAGCGGCCACATCGAGGAGCTCTCGCACCGCAGCGACATCTTCAGCCTGGGTGTGATCTTGTACGAGCTGATCACAGGCCGCTCGCCGTTTGGGGTCAAGAACCCGTTGGACACACTGGTCCGCGTGCTCGAGGTCGATCCCGAGCCGCCCACGAAGCTGGAACCCTGGTTGTCTCGCGAACTCGAGAACATCTGCCTGAAGTGTCTCGAGAAGGACCCTCAGAACCGTTACGGCACCGCCGGCGAGTTGGCCGATGATCTTGAGCGTTACCTGCGACGGGAGAACGTCAAGGCCCGTCCCGCCGGGTTCATCCCTCGGCTCAGGCGGTGGGGTCGTCGTCAGCCGGTGCTGGTGGCCCACCTGGTCGCGCTGGGCCTCTCGGCGGGGATCAACCAGGTCGGGTTCCTGATCGGGGGTGATCTGGAGAATCCGGGCGTTCATCTGCGGGTGATGTCGATCCTGGGCTGCTGGGTGGTGGTCTCACTTGTGTGCCAGTGGCTGCTGCGTCGTCCTTTGTGGCAGCCGGCGGTGCGCTTTGCCTGGTGTGCGGCCGACGCCTCATTGCTGACGGCGGTGCTGGCCCAGAACTCGGTTCCACCGGGCCCGATCCTGGTGGGCTATCCGCTGCTGATCGCCGCCTCGGGCCTGTTCTTCCGAGTCCGCCTGGTCTGGTTCATGACGCTCTCGTGCGTCGTCGGCTACGCCATCCTGCTGGGTGTGCGTCGTCAGATGTTTGCTGATACCGCGGCCTTCGAGCCTCCCTGGCAGTACCCGATCATCTTCGCGGTCGTGCTGGCGGTGATAGGGATCGTGGTGGCCTACCAGGTCTTCCGGGTGCGGGTGCTGAGTCGTTATTACCGGCGTGGCGGTCGAAGCTGAGTTGTGACGTGTGCTGTTGCGGGGCGGGGGTGAACTGATCTTGTTGGGCCGCGGATGTTGCCGGTAAGATCCGCGGCTGCCCGAGGCTCGTCCCGCCCCTTGCGTCCGCCCGTCTCATGATCTGTGACCGCATTGCCCGACGCCTGGCCGAGACGGACGTGCAGCGGATCGCGGTGATCAAGCCCTCGGCCCTGGGCGACGTGGTCCAGTCGCTGCCGGTGCTGGGTGTGCTGGCCGAGCGATTCCCCGACGCGCGGGTTTCCTGGGTGATCGGCGACTCGCTTTCCGAGCTGGTCGAGGATCATCCGCACCTGGACGAGAGCCTGGTGTATCGACGTCGCGGTGGCTGGTCGGCCTGGCGTCGTTTGCTGCACGAGTTACGCGATGGTCGCTTCGACCTGGTCTTCGACCTGCAGGGTCTGTTGCGGACCGGCCTGATGACGCGTGCCACGGGTGCCTCGATCCGCATCGGTCTCGAGTCGGCACGGGAAGGGTCGGGTTGGGCCTGCCACGGGTTGCTCGAGGACACCGGTCCCACGGTGCCGGCGCACCGTCGTTACTGGCGGATCGCCGAGTTCCTGGGGCTGGGACATCTCAGGCCGGACGCCACGATTGCGATCCCGTCTTCGGAGCGAGCCTGGTCGGACGTGATGATGCGTCAACTGGGGGAGAACGTGGTGGCGTTGCATGCGGGTTCGCGGTGGGAGACGAAGCGGTGGGGGGTTGAGCAATTCGCAGCCGTGGGGGCTCATGCGATTCGCGAGCATGGTGCGGCGGTGGTCCTGGTCGGGTCGTCTCAGGAGCGGATCCTGACGGCTCGGCTGAAGGAACTGATCGTGGGCCAGGCGCCGGGTGGTCGCGTGGAGAACCTGGCGGGTCAGACCGGTTTGAAGAAGCTGGCCGCGGTGCTCGAATCCGTCGACGCGCTGGTGACCAATGACAGCGGCCCGATGCACCTGGCCGCGGCGATGGGGACCGGCGTGGTCGGCGTCTTCACCTGCACATCGGCCCGCCGCTCGGGGCCACCCGCGGGACAGCATGTCCTGGTCGAGACCGGCGTATCCTGCGGAGGCAGTTATCACAGGCGGTGTCCGTTTCGCGGAGACCGCCACATGGCCTGTCTGCGGGATGTTTCGGCCCGGGAGGTCTGCCGGGGCCTGGACCGGTTGCTGGATGCGGCTCAGCCGAGCGTTCGTCGTGACGTCGCCTAGCCCGCCTGCGGCGGGTTGAAGAACTCGGACCCTGGGGTCAGACGCCGCCCACAACGGGGCTTGCTCCACCTTTCGCGTTTCACAGGCGGGGCCTGACCCCTTCTTCGAGTTGCAACGAGTGCTGGTTGAAAAGGGGTCAGGCCCCGCCTGCGTGCCGTTCTGGGTGGAGCGGGACTCTCTGTGGGCGGCGTCAGA
>Ga0066376_10001534_pt1 | contig 22368 bp, 19 predicted proteins | sample Knorr_S15_td_Bot_FD_77009 | JGI IMG/M metagenome (GOLD analysis project Ga0066376, IMG submission 77009) | Marine microbial communities from Southern Atlantic Ocean transect - Knorr_S15_td_Bottom_ad_5009_LV_A | ecosystem: Environmental > Aquatic > Marine > Oceanic | place: Southern Atlantic...
ACCGAGCGAAAACGCCGCCTGCACGCGCGCCTGCCCGGCCCGGCCAAGCCGGTGGCGCAAGTCCGGGTCGCCGATCAAACGGGCCAGAATGCTGGTCATGGCCGCGATGTCGCCGGGTTCGACCAGCAGCCCGGTCCTTGCGTGCTGGATCAATTCCGGGATCGCCGAACAATTGGTCGACATCACGGCAAGGCCCTGGCTCTGCGCTTCCATCAACACGTTGGGCAGCCCGTCGCGGTCGCCGTCGGCGGCGATTTTGCTGGCCAGGACGAAAATATCGGCCTGCCGCAGGGCGGCCAGTATGGTTTCCTGGGTGGCCGGGCCAAGCCATTGGATGCGGTCGGCGATCGCCAGTTCGGCCGCCCGCTTGCGCAGCGACGCCCGCAAGCCGCCGCCGCCGAAATGGCGAAAATTCCAGTTCAGGCCGCGCGGCAGTCCGGCCAGGGCGTCGAGCAGATCGCCGTAGCCCTTTTTTTCGACCGCCCGGCCGACCGACAGGATCGTCACCGGACCAGCACTGCCGTCGCGCGGCGGCCGGGCGTGGGCGGGCGGCGGGAAGCGGGAAAAATCGAGCCCGTGATAGAGCAGCGAGACCACATCGCGGCGCGGCGCCAGCCGCGACAGATAGCGCGCCCCCAATTCGGTGCAGGTGACCAGCCAGTCGAGTTCGGCCAGCTTCTCCGCGATGTCCCATTGCGGCGTCGTCCAGATATCCTTGGCATGGGCCGAACAGCTCCACGGCAACCCGGTCATCAGCGCCGCATAGCGCGTGACCGAGGCGGGCGTGTGCAGAAAATGCGCGTGCAGCCAGGTGACATTGTGGGGCATTTCATGCGCCAACACGCAGGCCTGGCCGAAGCGGCGGATCCGGTTGCGGGATGGGTCGCGCCGCAAATCGGCCCGGAACGCGGCCCGGGCGGCGGGATATCCCGCCAGCCGCCGGGCACCGGTTCTGGCCTGGTCGACGCGGGCCGGCTCATCGTGCAGATATTCCGGCAGATATTTGACCTCGGCGGCAATGTCGCGGTGAACCGGATGGGTCTGGGTGTCCGTCGGGCGCCGGAGCGATGCAATGGCAAGGGCGATGCCGCGTTGCTCCAGCGCCAGGATTTCCTGCGCGATAAAGGTTTCCGAAAGGCGCGGATAGCCTTTCAGAATGAACAGTACGGACATGGGCGTCAGGCGCGCTGCCGGGCGAGCGCCGGGCCCGCGCGCCGCTCCAGCGCGCGGCGCGTGAGGATGTTGACGTTCTCCAGCCCACCCAGCAAGCCCGGCACGACGGACCGCGACGGCAGGCTTTGCTGCGGCAGCTGGCGCAGCGCCGTGGCCATGATTTCGGCTTTGCGTTCGGCGTCGCCCCGCAGCATGGTCAGCAGTCCCAGTTCCTGTGCGCGGCGCGCACGGATCAGCTGTTCGGTGCGGGGTTCGGTGCGGGGCACGATCAGCGCCCGTTTGTCGAACGACAGAATCTCGCAAAACGTATTATAGCCGCCCATCGCGACGACCCCGAGCGACCGCGCCATCAGCGATTCCATATGCGCGTCGAAGGTGATCGCTTCGACGCTTGGCAGCGCTTCGGCGCGGGCGGTGAATTCGGCCCGGCGTTCGGGCTGCATGAAGGGGCCAAAGACGATCATCGAGCGATGCGGCAGCGACGCATCGTATTCATAGGCGCGCAGCACCCAATCGACCAGTTCCTCGCCGTCGCCGCCGCCGCCCGGCGTGACCAGAATGAACGGGTCGTCGCGCTTGACGACCGGCAGTTCGGACACGACGGACGGGTCCACGGTGCGTTCCAGATAGCCGGTATAGCTGATCTTGCGCATGATCGACGGCGGCAGGTCCAGGCCGTTCAGCGGCTCGCAGATTTGCGGCAAGCCATAGATCCAGATCTCGTCGTAATATTCTTCCAGCGCGGCGGCCGAATTTTTGCGCGCCCATTCCTCGCGAAGCTGGACCGGGTCGTCCAATACGTCGCGCAGGCCCAATACGATACGCGCCCCTTGCGATTTCATGGTTTCCAGCGTTTGCGCCAGTTCGCCGCGCAATCCGAACGGTTCCTTGTCCACCAGAACGATGTCCGGTTCGAAGACTTCCGCGGTATGGCGGATGATCGACGCGCGCATCGCGATGGCGTCCTCGATCGCCATCGGCAGGGTCAGGGACGTGTATTCGCCGTTGCGCAGCTTGATTACGCCGGGCACCCGCACGAAATCGACCCGCGAGCGAAAATCGAAACTGCCGATGATCGGCGATCCCGACAGAATGAGAACCGAAAGCTCCTCGTTCTCCTCGCACATTGCGTGGGCGATGGTCCGGCACCGGCGCAAATGACCGAGGCCGAATGAATCATGGCTGTAGATCAATACCCGTGGCGAACGGCGCTTACCGATCATCCCCGATACTCCCCATGGACCCCTGTTCCGACGGCATTTATTTACCATGGATAACAGTAATATTCAAAATCCCAAATTTGGCCGATTGGCGTGATTGGTTCCGACAACGGTTTGCCGGGCCGGTGTGTTTCTAGAAGTTTACCTTCCTATGGGGCTGGCCTAATGTGTGCCAGGTGGAGTGGATCACAGGTTCGGTGGGTTGTTCATCCACGGAGCGTGGTGTCGGGAGGGCAGCGCAAGATAATGGAAAAATCTATCTTCAAGTACATCCTGCAATACAGCATGCGCCAGCAGCTTGTCTTGCTGTGCGTCATTCTTGGGTTTTATCCCTTTTTGTTCATTACCCTCGATTTGCCCAAGATCATCATAAACCGCGCGATTGAGAGCGGTGGCGCCCCGCCGTTCGAGATTCCGGTCTTCGGCTTTGAAATCCCGATCGACGTCGGCCAGGTAACCTATCTTCTCATACTCAGCTTCATCTATCTTGCGCTGGTCTTCATCACCGGCGGGTTCAAATATTTCATCAGCGTCTATAAGGGCCGCATGGGCGAGCGGCTGTTGCGCCGGCTGCGCTATCAGCTTTATTCACGGATCCTGCGCTTTCCGACGCCGCATTTCAAAAAGGTAAGCCAGGGCGAGTTGATCCCGATGGTCACCGCCGAGGTGGAGCCGCTGGGCGGTTTCATCGGCATCGCCTTCGCCGACCCCCTGTTCTTCGGCGGGCAACTGATTCTGATCGTCAGTTATATCGTCATGCAGGACTGGGTGCTTGGCATTGCCGCCGCGGGACTGATTCCGGTGCAGGGATATATCATCCCCAAATTGCAGAAAAAGGTCAACGCGCTGGGCAAGCAGCGGGTGCAGAACGTGCGGCGCATGTCCGAGCATCTCGGGGAATCGGTTTCCAGCATCAATGAAATTCACGCCAACGACACGGCGCATTACGAATTGTCCCGCTTCACCCACCGGCTGAGCACGATTTACGATATTCGATACGAAATTTACCGGCGCAAGTTCTTCATCAAATTCCTCAATAATTTCATCGACAAGCTGACCCCGTTCTTCTTCTTTTCGATCGGCGGCTATCTGGTCATTCAGGGCGGTCTGACCGTCGGCGCGCTGGTCGCGGTGTTGAACGCGTATAAGGATCTGGCCAGCCCGTGGAAGGAATTGCTGGCCTGGTATCAGCAAAAAGAGGACGTGCGGATCAAGTACGAACAGGTTGTCGAACAGTTCGAACCGCAGGGCATGCTGGACGAAGCGCTGCAATACACCGACCCCGAGGGGCCGACGCGGATGACCGGCGATCTGATCCTGAACAATATCGGTCTGGCCGACGAGGACGGCGTCCGGTCGCTCGACGCGATTTCCTTCGATTCGCCGGTGAATGCGCATGTCGCCATTGTCGGCGATGGCGGCAGCGGCAAGAACGAACTGGCGTTGCTTCTGGCCCGGCTGGTCCGGCCGACATCGGGCACGGTTACCATCGGCGGCGCCGATCTGGCCCATATGCCGGAATCCGTCACCGGGCGCCGGATCGCCTATGTCGGCGCCAGTCCCTATCTACAGGCGTCGTCGGTTCGCGACAATATTCTGTATGGCCTGAAGCACCGCTCGGCCCGGCCGGCCGAATACACCGAAGAGGAAGCCGCCCGATACAAGGCCGCCCTGGCCGAATCCGTGCTGACGGGCAATTCGCCCAATGACTATAATTCCGACTGGGTCGCCTATGACGAAGCCGGGGTCGAGGACGCCGAGGGTATGCAGCGCAATGTGATGGAGGTGCTGAAGCTCGTCGATATGGACGAGGACGTCTATCGCTTCGGGTTGCGGGGCACCATAGATCCGGTGCGGATGCCGGAAGTTGCCGAGCGGATACTGCAGGCGCGCACGGCCTTGCGCGACCGGTTGACGGATTCGGCCGTGGCCCAGCTTGTCGAGCCGTTCGACGTGGAGGCCTATAACGCCAATGCCAGCGTCGCCGAGAACATCCTGTTCGGGCTGCCGGTCGGCGATGCGTTCGATCTCGATAATCTGGCCCAGAACGCCTACATCCGAAGCGTCCTGGACAAGATGAATTTGAGCGACGATTTCCTTGAAATGGGCAAACAGGTCGCCCAGACCATGCTTGAGTTGTTCGCCGATCTGCCGCCGGGGCATGAATTTTTCGAACAGTTCAGCTTTATTCAATCCGATGATCTGCCGGAATTCCAATCGATTCTTGGCCGTGCCGCGCGCGGCACGGAAGGCCTGACCGAAGACGACCGTCTGCGCCTTATATCGCTGCCGTTCAAATTGATCCGGGCGCGTCACCGGCTCGATTTGATCGACGACCAGATGATGGCGCGCATCCTGAGCGCGCGCCGGGCCTTCGCCGAAGGCCTGCCCGACGAATTGCGCGACAAGATCGCTTTCTTCGACGCCGACACCTATAACGCGGCGGCGTCGTTGCAGGACAATATATTGTTCGGCAAGCTCGCCTACGGCCAGGCGCAGGCAGAATCCAAGGTCGGCGCCCTGATCGGCGACGTGGTCGATACGCTTGAGCTGCGCGAGACCGTGGTTGCGGCGGGGCTGGAATACCAGGCCGGCATCGGTGGCGCCAGGCTGTCCCAGAGCCAGCGCCAGAAGCTGTCCATCGCACGGTGTCTTGTGCGTCAGCCGGATATTTTGATCCTCGACGAGGCGTCGGCCAATCTCGACGCCATCAGCCAGAATGCGGTGCTGGAAAATGTTCTTGGCGCGCGCCGGGAACAAGGCATTATCTGGATATTGAACCGCGTGTCGGACGCTGAACATTTTGCTAAGATTATCGTGTTAAAGTCGGGCCGTGTGGTCGAAACGGGAATGTTCGAAGAATTAAGCACGGCGCAAGGTGAGTTTCAGACATTGCTGGATGCGGGTTGACGCCGTGGGAGAAACGCGATGAGTATGCAAGAAGAAGTCGAACTGCTGAAAAACATCCCGCTGTTCGCGAAGATCGATCCCTCGAAGCTCAAACTGCTCGCGTTTGCCAGCGAACGGCTGACTTATGCGGTGGACGACATCTTGTTCGACCAGGGCGACATCGGCGACGCCGCCTATATCATCATCGGCGGCGAGGCCGAGGTCCTGGTCGCGACGCCTGGCGGGCCGTTGGTCGTTGCGACATTGAAACAAAATGAAATCGTCGGCGAGATCGCCATTCTTTGCAACGTGCCGCGGACCGCGACGGTGCGGGCGAAGACGCAGTTGACGGCCTTGCGCGTCACCAAGGATCTGTTTTTCAGCCTGGTCGTCGAATTCCCCGAGATCGCGGTGGAGATCATGCGCGAACTGGCGCACCGACTCGATCGGACAACCAAGCAACTGCAGGAAGCGGTGGCCCAGGGGCAGGGTTAAGCGGCCTTGCGGTACAGACCCGTTCGATGACCCGGCTCGACGCCGTCATCGCGCGCCTCAAGGCGCAGCGCAGCGCGCTGGATGCCGCCGCGCAAGCGCTGGCCGGTACGCCCGGTCATATCCTGGAACTGGGCCTTGGCAATGGGCGGACCTACGATCATCTGCGCTACCTGTTTCCCGACCGCGATATTTATGTATTCGACCGGGAAATCGCATCCCATCCCGATTGCCGGCCGGACCCGGCGTTTTTGTTTCTGGGCCCGATGGCGGAGACCCTGATCGCCGCCGCCGGCACGCTTGGCGCCAACGCGGCGTTGGTCCATGCCGATATCGGCTATGGCGACCCGGCGGCGACAATCGAGAACGTGGCGTCGCTGGGACCCAAATTTCCAGCGTTGCTGCGGCCTGGCGGCGTCGTGCTGTGCGACCAGTCCCTGGATGCGGTGGCGGCGCTAAGCGCCATTGCCCTGCCGGCCGATATCGCCCCTGGCCGTTATCACGCCTATCGCCGCGATTAAGTTTGCGGCGGGGCCGCCGCCGGGGTGCTGGAAAGCGGCAGCTGAAATGTAACCGCCGTGCCCTTTCCCTCCTGGCTATCGAGCCGGATCGTTCCATTGTGCAGTTCGATTAGAGACTTGCATAGCGGCAGCCCGAGGCCGGTTCCGTCATGCGCCCGGGCCAGATTATTTTCACCTTACTCGAAGGGTTGAAACACGCGCGCAAGATCGCTGGCCTGAATACCAACGCCATTATCGGTGATCACGACCAGGAGGTTCTCGGCACTCGACCAGGCGCTGACCCTGACCATCTCATCCTTGCCGGTGAATTTAAGCGCGTTCGACAACAGGTTCAGCAGCACCTGGCGAATGGCCCGCTGGTCAATGTAAGCCGCGCCTAATCCGCGCGCGACAAAGACCTCGATGAAGGCGCCAACCGCCGCCGCCTGTTCCGACATCAGCCGGCAGCATGAGCGGATCAGGGATTCGATATCCACCGGGTGCCGCTGGAGCCGCCACTTTCCCGCCTCCAGCTTGGACATGTCGAGCAAGTCGTTGATCAGCGACAGCAAATTTTGCCCGCTATCGAATATATCCGAGGCGTATTCCTTGTATTTCGGGTTCCCGATCGGTCCCAGCAATTCCTTCTCGAGGATTTCGGAGAACCCGATTATGGCGTTCATCGGGGTTCGCAATTCATGGCTGAGAATACTCAGGAAGCGCGACCGGCTGGCATTGGCGGATTCGAGTTCGGACTTCGCCAGCGCCAGTTCTTCCAGCGCCTGCACATGCTCGATGCCCTGCTGCTCGAAGATGGATTTGGACATTTCAAGTTCATGCACCGTCGTGGTCAGCGCTGTCCCGCGCTCAATCAGCGCGCGTTCGTTTTCCTGTATCTCGGTGACGTCCGCAAGCCGCATCACGATGCCGCCATCGCGTGACCGATGTTCGTTGACGAGAAACCAGCGGCCGTCGCAATGGCGCCAGATTTCCCGGTGATTCGCGAGCCGATGCAACCGTTCCGACACCCAGTCGGCCGGCTCATCGTCGCTGGTGTAAATGTGATGTTCGGCGGCGATACCGATAAGCTCGCTAAACTCCATTCCCAGCCGCAACGGCTTGGTCGGGGTATTGAACAGGGCATCGAAGGTATCGTTGCGGATAATCAGGCGGTCGCGCTGATCCCAGAACGCCAGCGCGTCGGTGCCATCCTCGATGGCGCCAAGAACGCGAAACTGATCGGCCTTGGATGCGGTGATATCGGCGTAGATGCGGATGGTTCCGCCGTTCTTGAGCGGTCTTTCGTTGATATTGATCCACCGGCCGTCGCTCAGGCGCTCTTCTTATGGCGCCTGGGATGGATTGCGCCGCAATTCCAGTTTGTGCGCGACCCACCCTTGTGGATCGTTGATCGCCTGCGATCCGGCGATTTCGCCGTTTTCCAGTTTATAGTAAAGCAGATCCTCGTAGCGCGCATCTTTCAGGGAGCCATGTTTCTGAAAAGACGGGAAGATATGTGAAAAATGCGTGTTGCAATAGGTCAGCCGGTCCTGGTCGTTAAAGACCGCAACCGCTATTCGCAACGCGTCGAGGGCGGCGACGATGTCGCGGCACTCTTCATCCGAGCGCACCTCGCAGACGGCTTCAGTCAACGATTGGACGGCATCCATTCTTCGCACCGGGTTCTGGTGACTTATGGCGCCATTCTGGCGCGGTACTGTTAAGGGTTGGTAAACCGGCCTGGTTAATAAACAAGATTAACCCATCGCGGCTTGATGCAATCGCCGCGGCATGCGAGACAGGCGCTTCGATCCGTTATCATGCGGATCGCGGTGCAATGAACAGCCAGGGTGCCATGCCTGCACTGAGCGCGGCCGAAATCGAAACCTTTGGGCGGGACGGGTATGTGGTGGTCCCGGCGATGTTCGGTGCGGCGGCGGTTCGCAATATCGCCGCCTGGTCGGATGAACTTTGCACCTGGCCGGAAGTTCCGGGCCGCCATATGGTCTATTACGAAGACAGCCTTATCCCCGGCGCCGGCCGGGTCGTGTCGCGGATCGAAAATTTTTGCCCGTATCATGAACGCCTGAACGCGTTGATAAACAGTGGCGCGATGATCGATGCGGTATCGCGGTTGCTGGGCGAACAGGCGATTCTGTTCAAGGAAAAAATCAATATGAAGATGCCGGGCGGCGATGGCTTCAAGCCGCATCAGGACGCCCAGGCGGGCTGGAACGTCTATGCCGATTTTCACATCACGGCCCTGGTCGGCATCGACGCCGCCACGCCGGAAAACGGCTGTCTGGAAATGGCCCGGGGGTGGCACGACAAAGGCCTTATCGGCCAACAATGGCGGCCCTTGGAAGACGCGCCGGACATTATCTATGAGCCATGTCCGACGGCGCCGGGGGATGTGGTGTTTTTCGATTCCTATGCGCCGCACCGCTCGGCGCCCAACCTCACGCGCGATGCGCGCCGGGTGCTTTACGTGACCTATAACCGGCTTGCCGACGGCGATCACCGGGCGCAGTATTATGCCGACAAACGCCGCAGTTTTCCGCCCGATATCGAGCGCGAGGCCGGAAAAGAATACGTCTTTCGCGTTTGAGCGATGGGGCTCGCATTCACGATCCTGGCGGGCCTGTCTTGTGTCGCATGGCTCTATCTTGTGTTCTTTCACGGCGGGTTCTGGCGCGCCGACCAGCGGCTCGGCGATGGCGCGCTCCCGGTGCTGCGCCACTGGCCGCCGGTATTGGTGGTCATACCGGCGCGAAACGAAGCCGGCGTGATCCAGCGATGTATCGCTTCTTTGCTGGCGCAGGATTATCCGCACGAATTTCCGATCGTCCTGGTCGACGACAACAGCACCGACGCGACCGCGGCCTTGGCCCGGTCCGCGGCGCCGCGCGGCCGGCTAACCGTGGTCAAGGGGCAGGCGTTGCCGGCGCGGTGGACCGGCAAGGTATGGGCGATGTCGCAGGGTGTTGCGCGCGGCGATTGCGTGCTGCCCGGCGCGCGCTATGTGCTGTTCAGCGACGCCGATATCAACCATGGCCCGGACAGCCTGCGCCGCCTGGTGGTTCGCGCGGAAGCCGGCCGGCTCGACATGGCCTCGCTCATGGTCATGTTGTCGGTTGCCGGGTTCTGGGAGCGGGTTTTGATTCCGCCCTTTATATTCTTCTTCCAGATGCTGTATCCGTTCGCCCGCGTCAACGACCCCAACGCCAGCCCGGCGGCGGCGGCCGGCGGCTGCATGCTGGTGCGGTGCTCCGCGCTGCGCGCCGCAGGCGGCCTGACCGCGATCCGCGAAGCGGTGATCGACGATTGCGCGCTGGCGCGCGCGCTCGCCGTCCGCGGCGGCCGCCTATGGCTCGGTCTGACCACCAAGACCTACTCCTTGCGGCCCTATGCCGGTCTTAGCGGTATCTGGAATATGGTGGCGCGAAGCGCCTATGCGCAGCTTGGCCATTCGCCCTGGCGGCTTGTGCTATGCATCGTGGGAATGGCGCTGGTCTATGCGGTGCCGCTGGCGGCTTTTCTGGCGCCGCTGAACGGGGCGGCGGCCGGGCTGGCGGCCTATGGGCTGATGTGCTGGGCGTATCTGCCCACGGTCCGGCTTTATCGCCAGCGTTGGCCGGCGGCGCTGTTGCTGCCATTCGCGGCGGCGCTTTATATGGCGATGACCGTTGGTTCGGCATGGTGCGCCTGGCGCGGCCGGGGCGGCGCGTGGAAAGGCCGGGTTTATAACCAGGGAACGCGATGATTGTTGAAACGCCTTCCGGGAAGCGGGCGCGGGATGAAAATTTCCCCGTCGGCTCGTGGCTGCTGCCGGCGGCGATACGGCCGCATGTGGCGGTTTTCTATGCCTATGCAAGGGCAATCGACGACATCGCCGACAATCCCCGGCTTGAAGGGCACGAAAAAATTAGCCGCCTAAACGGGTTCGAGGCGGCGTTGCGAGACCCGGATTCCAGCGCCGCCGGGTTCGCCAAGGCGCACGCCATCCGCGACAGCATGACCGCAACCAACGTCGCTGCGCGGCATTGCATCGATCTGCTGGGCGCTTTCAGGCAGGATGCAACGAAGAACCGCTACGCCAGTTGGTCGCAGCTGATCGATTATTGCCTGCTTTCGGCAGCGCCGGTCGGGCGCTATTTGATCGATCTGCACGGTGAATCGCCAGCCGCCTACCCAGCCTCCGACGCGCTGTGCAACGCACTGCAGATCCTCAATCATCTCCAGGATTGCCAGGATGACCATGCGACGCTCGACCGCGTCTACCTGCCCGGCGACTGGATGGCGCAAGCCGGCGTGAGCGTGGCCGCGCTGGCGGCGCCGGCGGCCAGTGCCGGACTTCGCCAGGTGCTCGACAAATGCCTGGATGCGACCGAGGCGCTGCTGGATATTGCCCGTGGCCTGCCGTCGCAGTTGCGCAACACCCGCTTTGCGGTGGAAGCCGCCATGATCGTTCGTATTGCGCGGCGGCTAGCGGTGGAGTTGCGCCGCCGCGACCCGCTCGCCGAACGCGTGGTATTGCACAAGCTCGCCTATATCGGCTGCGGCATGGCCGGGCTGTGGGACGCCTTGCGCCGGTAGTGCGCCGTGCAAATCTGCTATAAGCCTACGGCCATGCCCACCTTATCGACCGACGACGACCACAAAGACCATGTTCGCGGCATCGTGGAACGGTCCGGGTCGTCGTTCCGGGTCGGTATGCGGGCCCTGCCCCAGGACCGGCGCGACGCGATGTATGCGATCTATGCGTTCTGCCGGGAAGTCGACGATATCGCCGACGATACGGCCGCCGCCGCCGACAAGCTGGCGCGGCTGGCGGCCTGGAAGCAGGAGATCGCCAATCTTTACGCCGGGCGTCCGGTCTATCCCACCGCGCGAGCGCTGGCCGCGCCGGTGCGGGATTTCAATCTGCCCAAGGCCGAATTTCTGACCGTCATCGCCGGTATGGAAATGGATGCGCGGGCACCCATCTGGGGCCCCAGCCATGCCGATCTGCTGACCTATTGCCGCCGCGTTGCGGGTGCTGTCGGGATGCTGTCGATCCACGCATTCGGCGTCACCAAACCGCCCGCGGGCGATTTCGCGGTCAGCCTTGGCAACGCCTTGCAACTCACCAACATCCTGCGCGATGTCCATGAAGACGCGTTGTGCGGCCGGCTTTATCTGCCCCGCGAATTGCTCGACAAGCACGGCGTTAACGCCATGACGCCGCAGGACCTGCTCAACGACCCGGCCGTTGCGCGGGTTTGCGGCGACCTCGCCGAAGTAGCACTGGAGGCTTTCGCGGTCAGCCAGGCGTTGCTCAAGCGCCTCGACCGCCGCGCCATGCGTCCGGCAATCCTGATGATGGCGGTGTATCGCCGTATTCTGATGCGGTTGTCGCGCCGCGGCTGGGCGCGGCTCGACCAACCGGTGCGAATTTCCCGGATGGAGAAATTCGCGGTTGTCCTGCGGCACGGCCTGTTCTAGGTGCCGCGGTGTCGCGGATACACATCGTTGGCGCCGGGCTGGCCGGACTGGCGGCGGCGGTGCGGCTGGCCCGGGCCGGGCGCCGGGTCACGCTGTATGAGTCCAGCGGGCATGCCGGCGGCCGGTGCCGCTCGTTCCATGACAGCGTGATCGGCGCCATGATCGACAATGGCAATCATTTGCTGTTGAGCGGCAACCGCTCGGCCATGGCGTATCTGGACGAAATCGGCGCGCGGGACACGCTGGCCGGTCCGGATGAGGCGATTTTTCCCTTCCTCGACCTTGCGACCGGCGAGCGTTGGACCGTGCGGCCGAATAACGGTCCGGTTCCCTGGTGGATATTGTCGCCGCGCCGCCGGCCGGCCGGGTGCAGCACCTCCGATTTTGCATCGCTGTTGCGGTTTGCGCGCGCCGGACCCGATGCCACGGTCGCCGAACGGCTGGGTGGATCCAGAATGTTGTATGCGCGGTTCTGGGAGCCGCTTGCCGTCGCGGCGCTGAATACGCCGGCGGATCAGGCGGCGGCGCGTCCGCTGTGGCGCGTGGTGCGCGAAACATTCGCGCGCGGCGCTGGCGCCTGCCTGCCCCGCATCGCGCGCGACGGATTGTCGGCCAGCTTCGTCGACCCAGCCCTGGCCCGGCTTGCGGCGCAAGGTGCGGACATTCGTTTCGGCCATCGATTGCGGACGGTGACCCGGCGCAAGGGCGCGGTGAGCCATCTTGACTTCACCGATGCCGGCGTCGTCGTACAGCCCGCCGACAAAGTGATCGTTGCTTTGCCGCCGGCCGGCCTTAACGCGGTCTTGCCGGAAATTGAAACGCCGGAGGGAAGCCACGCCATCGTCAACGCCCATTTCCGCCTGGATTCGCCGCCAAAACCGGGCCGTGAGACGCTCATTCTTGGGCTTGTCGGCGGTGTCGCGCAATGGCTGTTCGTGCGCGGCGCGGTCGCTTCGGTGACCGTGAGTGCGGCCGACGCCATCGTCGGCCAGCCGGCGCAATCGCTGGGCGCGCGCCTCTGGCGCGATGTATCCGTGGCGCTCGATCTGCCGCCGGGGCCGCCGCCGCCTTTTCGCATCGTCAAGGAACGCCGCGCGACATTCGCGCAATCCCCGGCCGCAATGCGCCGCAGGGCCGCGACCCGGACCGCCACGGCCAACCTGTTTCTGGCCGGCGACTGGACCGATACGGGCCTGCCGGCGAGCATCGAGGGCGCGGTCCGGTCCGGTCACGCGGCGGCCCGGGCCGTGCTGGACGGTTGAGTTGAAACAAGGGGCGTTGACAAGGCTTGGGATGTTGCCGCAAGAAGCGTAGAATCAGACCGTTGCAGTATCGGCGGGGAAAGGTTGCGCGGCGCAAATGAACGCGGCCAGGGAAATTGGGAACAACCAGACGCTCGCCGGAGGCCTCGACGGCGACGGCGATTGTCTGGCCGCCGTCGATCGGGTCGTCAATGAGACCAGGGAAGCTCTGGCCGGGCTTCAGGAGGAAGACGGGCATTGGGTGTTCGAACTCGAAGCCGATGTCACCATTCCGGCGGAATATATCCTGCTCGAACATTTTCTCGATGAAATCGACGAGCCCGTGGAACGCAAGCTCGCCGTCTATCTACGGGACTGCCAGGGCGCTCACGGCGGCTGGCCCCTGTATCATGGCGGGGCATTCAATATCAGCGCCAGCGTCAAGGCGTATTTCGCCTTGAAGCTGGTCGGCGACACGCCCGACGAACCGCATATGAAGCGGGCTTGCGATGCGATTATCGCCCATGGCGGGGCTGCGGCCTGCAACGTCTTTACCCGCATCACGCTGGCGTTGTTCGACCAGGTGCCGTGGCGCGCGGTTCCCGTCATGCCGATCGAAATCATGGCTTTGCCGCAATGGTTCCCGTTTCACATGTCGAAGATTTCCTATTGGTCGCGCACGGTGCTGGCGCCGCTGTTGATCCTGATGGCGCTGAAGCCACGCGCCCGCAATCCGCGCGGCGCCCATATCGACGAACTGTTCGTGACCCCGGCGAACGACGTGCGAAGCTATATGCACAACTTCACGGGGTCGCCCTGGGGCGCGCTGCTGATCGGCTTTGACAAGGTGCTTCGGGTCATCGAGCGGCAATTTCCGACCAACCGCCGCCAATATTGCATCGGCAAGGCCGTGACCTTCATTCAGGAACGATTGAACGGCGAAGACGGCCTGGGCGGCATTTTCCCGGCGATGGCGAATGCCGTGATGGCGTTCGACCGGCTCGGCTATCCCAAGGACCATCGCGATGTCTTGACCGCCAAGGCGGCGATCCGCCGCCTGCTGGTGCTAGACGGCGACCGCGGCTACTGCCAGCCCTGCCTGTCGCCGGTCTGGGATACGGGGTTGGCCGTTCAGGCGATGATGGAGGCCGGCGAACCGCGCGACGGCGCGCGCGTCAAGCGCGCGACGCGCTGGATGGCCGATCGTCAGATACTCGATGTCGTGGGCGATTGGGGCAGCCGCCGGCCCGACCTTCGCCCCGGCGGCTGGGCGTTTCAATACCGCAACGATCATTACCCCGATGTGGACGATTCCGCCGTCGTCGCCATGGCGCTTGACTGGACCAAGGACCCGGCTTTCGAAGCCGGTCTGGACCGCGCCGTCGAATGGATCGTCGGCATGCAAAGCGCGGATGGCGGCTGGGGATCGTTCGACGCCGATAACAAACATTTCTATCTGCATCATATTCCCTTTGCCGACCATGGCGCACTGCTGGACCCGCCGACCGAGGATGTGACCGCGCGCTGCGTGAGCATGCTGGCGCAGCTTGGCCATGACGCGGGCCGCGACGCCCTGGCGCGCGGGCTCGCCAGTCTTCGCCGGACCCAGCAGCCGGACGGGTCGTGGTTCGGCCGTTGGGGGACCAACTATATTTATGGAACCTGGTCGGTGCTGTGCGCCTTCAACGCGGCCGGCGAGGATATGGCCGCGCCGCATATCCGCAAGGCGGTGGCGTGGCTTTGCGGCCGCCAGCGCAATGACGGGGGCTGGGGCGAGGACGGCGCCTCCTACTGGTCGCAAACCCGCGACGCGGTCAAGGAAAGCACGGCTTCGCAGACCGCCTGGGCGGTACTGGCGTTGATGGCGGCGGGCGAGGTCGATGGCGAAGCGGTGCGGCGCGGCGTCGATTACCTGCTATCGGCGTCGCGCGATGGCGCGCGTTGGGACGAACCGTGGCATACGGCGGTCGGGTTTCCGCGCGTCTTCTATCTGCGCTATCACGGCTACAGCGCCTATTTCCCCTTATGGGCGCTGGCGCGGTACCGTAATCTGCGCGCCGCCAACACCCGTTGCGTATCGCAGGGAATGTGAAACCGCTGGGTTTCGTGACCGGCATGGCGGTTGAAGCCGCGTGCATCGTTACGGCATCGAAATTATTATGCCAGCCATCGCGCATTCACATCACCGGCGGCGTGGCGGGCGCCGCCGCCGATGGTGCCCGGGCTCACGTTGCCGCCGGCGTTCGGGCGCTGGTCAGTTTCGGGTTTGCCGGCGGGCTCGATCCGTCCTTGCCGCCAGGCGAACTGGTCGGCGGCACATTCGTGTGGCGCGCCGATGGCCCGCCAATCGGCGCGGCCACGCTGGACGGCGAAATGCGCTTCATTGCGGGGGGGATCGCGGGGGTCGATGGGCCGGTTATGTCGGTCGCGGCAAAAGCCGCCTTGCACGCCGTGTCCGGCGCCATCGCCGTCGATATGGAAAGCCACGCGGTTGCCGCCGCCGCGGCCGCCGCCGGTCTGCCGCTATATGTGCTGCGCGCCATCGCCGATCCCGCCGCCCGGAGCGTACCAAGCGCGGCGCTTGCGGGAATTGGCCCCGATGGCCGCCGCCGGCCGCTTGCCGTGCTCGCCCGGCTGCTGGTCCATCCGGCGCAAATCGCCGCAATTATCCGGCTGGCGGGCGACAGCAAAGCGGCGCTCCGCAGCCTCGCGCGCGCCGCGCCAATGATTCTGTCCGGTGTTTGATTTAATTTTCTAGGCGGCGTCGCTGCGGGCGCGCGTTTGCGCTTCGGCGTGCAGTTCGCTCAAGGTTTTTTGCACGTTCGAATCGAAGATGTATTCGGCGGGCCGCTGGCCGGCGAGGGATATTTCCGGCGCCATGGGCGCGTCCAGTTCCGGACCCTTCAGAAACACTTTTAAGGCTTTCAGCGGATTGGCGATGGTGTCCATCACCGCCGTCGCTTCATAGCCGCAATGGACCATGCATTCGGCGCATTTCTCGTACTTTCCGGTGCCATAGGCGTCCCAGTCGGTTTCCTCCATCAGCGCGCGGTAGCTCGGCGCGTAGCCTTCGCCGAGCAGATAGCACGGGCGCTGCCAGCCGAAGATATTGCGCGTCGGGTTGCCCCAGGGGGTGCATTTGTATTCCTGGTTGCCGGCGAGGAAGTCGAGGAACAATGTCGATTGACTGAACCGCCACTTCTTGCCCCGGCCCCGCTTGAAGATGTCACGGAACAGTTGCTTGGTGTTACGGCGCGACAGGAAATGTTTGGTGTCGGGCGCGCGCTCATAGGCGTATCCCGGCGAAACGGTGATGCCTTCGATACCGAGTTCCATGCAGTAATCGAAAAACTCGGCGACCGCATCGGGAACCGCGCCGTCGAACAAAGTGCAGTTGATATTGACCCGGAACCCGGCATCGCGCGCCGCGGCGATGGCCGAAGTGGCGATTTTGAAGACGCCTTTTTGATCGACCGCCCGGTCATGTTCGAATTCCAGCCCGTCAAGATGGACCGAAAAGGTCAGATAGGGGCTCGGTTTGAAGAGATGCAGTTTCTTTTCAAGCAGCAATGCGTTGGTGCACAGATAGATGAATTTTTTGCGCGCCACCAGGGCGTCGACGATCCCGCCGATTTCGCGGTGAATGAGGGGTTCGCCGCCGGGAATCGAGACGATCGGCGCACCGCATTCCTCGACCGCCGCGATGCAATCCGCCACGCTGAGGCGGCGATTGAGAATTTCGTCCGGATAGTCGATTTTCCCGCAGCCGGCGCAGGCGAGATTGCACCGAAAAAGCGGTTCCAGCATGAGAACGAGCGGATAACGCGGCGTGCCCCGCAACCGCTGCGCCACGACATAGGCGCCAACCCGAAGTTGCTGAATTAAGGGGACCATGGGTTCAATTCAATCTCTTCCGCGGTGCCGTCAATTCCTGGGGTAATTTGAACTGTACGTTTTCGGGGACGGTTTCGAGTTCCGAAACCCGGATTTCGAACAGCTCGCCAAGGCGTTGAATGAGACCCTGAACCAGTTCTTCGGGCGCCGATGCGCCGGCGGTAACGCCGACGATTTTTGCCTCCGCCAGCCAGGCCGGGTCGAGCGCCGCTGCGTCGGGCAGCAGATAGCTGGCGACGCCGGCTTCGGTGCCGATTTCGCGCAGCCGGTTCGAATTCGAACTGTAATCCGCACCGATGACGAGAATGACATCGGCATTTTCAACCATTTTCCGCACAACGCTCTGCCGGTTCTGGGTCGCATAGCAGATGTCCTTGACGTCCGGTCCGACGATATCGGGAAAGCGGTTGCGCAGCGCGTCGATGATATGGCGGGTGTCGTCGACGCTCAAGGTGGTCTGCGTCACATAGGCGAGTTTTTCGGCGTCTTTGGGCGCCAGCCTGGATACGTCTTCCAGGGTATGGACAAGATGGACCTTGCCGGGAACCTGCCCCATCGTGCCTTCGACTTCGGGGTGGCCGCGGTGGCCGATCAGCACGATTTCGTATCCGTTGGCGGAATAGCGCTGCGCTTCCTTGTGTACCTTGCTGACCAGGGGGCAGGTCGCGTCGATGACATGCAATTCGCGGCCCCGGGCGTCTTTTTCGACCTTGCGAGAAACGCCATGGGCGCTGAAAATCGTCACCGCGCCGGTCGGCACCGCTTTGACGTCCTCGACGAAAACAGCGCCCTTGTTCTTCAGGCTATCGACGACATGTTTGTTGTGGACGATTTCGTGGCGGACATAGACCGGGCGGCCGTAAAGCTCCAATGCCCGCTCGACGATATCGACCGCGCGCACGACGCCGGCGCAAAACCCGCGCGGTTTTGCAAGCAGAACCTGTAGCGGTCTTTTGCCCATCGGGAATTTCCAAGTGGATGTACTCTACATGCGCTATCTACCACGCCGCGCGCCCGGCCTCAAGGCGCGCAAAACCGTCCATACGCCGAACAGCAGCACCCCGGCTGCGCCGGCCAGGAAGAACGGTTCGATCCAGCCAAGCCAGATGATCGGGCCGATCAGATAAATTCCGTCCTCAAGCTCGAAACCGGCGTAGACCGGGTAATCCTCGTCGTCGCCGCCATCGGCAAGCCGAAGCGCCAGCAATGTCGTCGTCAGGATGACCGGCGCGGCCACGATACCGAGCCAGACCGACCAGCCGCCGATCGACCCGTCGCGCAGCCCGATCCCCAGGGCCAGAAACAACGCGCTGTAACTCAGGCATCCGGCAACATAGTCATAGACATAGCCAAAACGGCTTGTCTGGCCGCTTTGCCGGGCCAGCTCGCCGTCGAAATGATCCAGGAACCGGCCGACCATGAACAGCCCGGCGCCCCAATTGGCGGCAACCGGATTACCGGTTGCGAACAATCCCGCCCCGATCAGCGACAAGGCCAGGCTCATTGTCGTCACATGGTTCGGCGTGACGCGGGTGCCGACCAGAGGCCGGACCAGAAAGGCGGCCAGGAGCTGGTCCCATAGGGGTATTTTCACGATTGCTTCCCGGTCATGTGCGGCGGCCTTTGCCAAGGCCGGCGTCGATCTGCCAGGCGATCAGGCCGGGCACGCCGACCAGCAATTCGCGCGCCCGCTTGACCAATGAGAGCGCCACCGCGACCTCCGGCGCCAATCCCAGTTGCCCGCCGACCAGGATCAGCCCGCCTTCCTGGACGCCCAATCCGCCCGGAATCATGAAACCGGCGCTGCGCGCCGCTTGGCCCAGGCTTTCCAGCACGAAGGCTTCGGTCAGCGAAATCGGATGGCCGGCCAAATACAGGATCAACCAGACCTCGCCGGTTCCAGCGACCCACCCGACGATGCGCCAGAAGCAGCAGGCCAGGACCGTGCGTCTCTCGCGGTACAGCGCTTGCACGGCCGCATCGAGCGCGGCGGCATCATCGGCCAGCGATCCCCAACCGCGCCCGATACGTTCGCTTAGCCGCGCCAGCCGCTCGAACGGCCCGGCGCGCTGGACGAAATAGAACCCGGCGAGACCGGCGCCAAACGCCGCCAGGCCGATGACCAGGCTCTGAAGGGTATTGGCGCCGCCGCTGGCAAGGTAGAAGAACGCGGCCACGCCGACGACCGAAAACAGAAACTGGGTCGCGATTCCAGCCGTCACATCCACCATGACGCTGGCCCCGGCCAGCGGTCCGCCGAGGCCGCGCCGCGCCGCCATATGGGCGCGCAGGAACTCGCCGCCGATCCGGGCGACCGGCAGCAGGGTATTCACCGAATCGCCGATCCAGCGAATCCAGAACAACCGGCCCAGGCTGCCGCGTCGGCCTGGCGGCAACAGCACCCACCACGACGCCGTATCGAAAATCAGCAGGCAAAACCGGAAACCGCCGACCAGCAGCACGCCCCAGCCGACGGCGGCCATGGCGGCCAGGATCTCGGCCGATCCGAACCAGACGATCAGCGCGGTGAACAGCGCGCCGCCGAACGCCAGGCCGGTCAGGACCGGGCGGGTCATGGTTGCGCCAGATCGCCATTGGCGCGGAACCAGGCGATCGCGTCCAACAGGGCGTTTTCGACCGGGCGGGCGCGATAGCCCAGCGCGTGTTCGGCTTTGGCCGAGGAAAAAAACATAAATTTTTTGGCCATGCGGACGCCGTCCAGCGTGGCGAAGGGCTCGCCGGCGCCAAACAGGCGGGCCCAGCCTTCGGCCAGTGCTGCGAACGGCAGGATAAGATTATGCGGCAGGCGGATTACCGGCGGCCGGCGTTCGACGATGAAAGCGATGGCGCGCAGGATTTCCGCCAGCGTCATGTTCGTTCCGCCCAGCACATAGCGTTCGCCAATGACGCCGTGCCGGCAGGCCAGCAGATGCCCGGTGGCGACATCGTCGACATGAACCAGATTGAGGCCGGTATCGACATAAGCCGGCATCCGCCCGGCGGCGGCCTCGACGATCATGCGGCCGGTCGGCGTCGGCTTGATGTCGCGCGGCCCCACCGGGGTCGATGGATTGACGATCACCACCGGCGCGCCATGTTCGGCCACCAGCCGCCGCACGGCTTGTTCGGCCATGAATTTGGAGCGCTTGTAATGACCGATCATGTCGGTAAGGCCAACCGGCGTGGTTTCGTCGCCAGGTTCCCGGTTCGCGTTGATCCCCAGGGTCGCCACGCTGCTGGTATAGACGATCCGCTCTACCTTGGCGGCGATGGCGGCGCGGATCAGGTTTTCGGTGCCGGCGACATTGGTTTCGTACAGATCGGCCGGTCGGGGCGTCCACAACCGGTAATCGGCCGCGACATGATAGACGAAGCGGCAGCCGTCCAGCGCGCCGCGCAGTGACTCGGCCCGGCGCAGATCCCCGGCCACGACCGCAACGTCCAGCCCATCGATATTGCGCCGGTCGCTGGTCGGCCGCAGCAGGACGCGGACGGTTTTGCCGTCCGCCAGCAGCGCGCGAACGACGGCCGAGCCGACAAACCCCGCAGCGCCGGTGACCAGAATGGTCATTTTGACCCGCCGCCGGTGAAATATTCGCGGATCGTAACGATCATGAAAATCGGCGTCCCGATGCTGGCGAGGACCAGGAAGGGAGCCAGCGCGCCAAACCACGCAACCGGTCCCACGATATACATGATGTCCTCGATCTCGAATCCGCCCCAGCTCGGTTGATCGATCGCGGCGCCGCCAAATCGCCGGTAGATCGCCATGCGGACCGCGACGGTAACCGCGACGCTGAGCGCCGCGATCAATCCCAGCCCCGGGCCCCAGCCGCCCAATGCGCCGGCGTCGAGGCCAAAGCCGATGCCGCAGAACAGCGTGAACTCGAATATGCCGCCCGCGACATGGTCGTAATTATGGCCAAATTCGCTGGTCTGTCCGGTCATGCGGGCCAGTTCGCCATCGATATGATCGGTGAACTGCGCCAGCATGTACAACAACGCCCCCCAAGGGGCCGCGCTGCCGCCCAGCGCCAGCATTGCGCCGCCGGCCACGCCCAGCGCCAGACTGAACGTGGTGACCTGGTTAGGCGTCGCTGGCGTGCGCGCCAGCAGGCGGGCCAGCGGCCGGGCAAGGCGCTGGTCCCAGGGGGGCTTTATCGTCGCCCGGTTTTTCATTCCGGCAACGGAAGAAGGGCGGGGAAAATCGTTGCGCGGGCAAATTCCAGATCGTGCGGAAAATCGATTTCGGTCCAGGGCAGGCCGGTGATGTCCGCCGTGTCGAACGTGCCATGGGCCGAACCATGCAGAATATCGCGGAAGACCTGTTCGTAGATAATATCGGTCCGCCCGGCCTCGATATAGGGCCGTAATGCCGCCTCGATCTGGCTGGTTACCTCGGCGGACAGGCGCAGGAAACCAACCCATTCGGCGAAATCGTCATGGAGCGCGGTCGGCTGCTTGTGGAAATCGACGATCCGGCCGTCGCGAAAGCAAATCTTCACCGGGTCGTCGCCAGGGCGAACCTTCCGGTCCATGGCGAAACAGGTCTGGTGCCCGCAATCCAGCAGCGCCGCCATCAGCCGGTGATCGTACAGAACATCGCCGTCCATGAACAGGACCGGCCCGTTGAATTCGGCGCGCAACCCCCACATTGTATAGGGCGCACCCTTGGCGTGTTCCGGGCAATCGACGGTGCGCACGAAATCGCCGGCCCCCAGATCGGCGATTTCCCGCCGGATATTATGGGCCTGATATCCGACGCCCAGAACCAGTTCGCCGATACCCAAATGCCGCAATATTTCCACATGGCGTTGCAGCAATGTCTTGCCGCCAAACCGCAGCAGTATTTTCGGTGGAAAACCGGCGGCTTTTTTCAGCCGCGCGCCGATGCCCGCCGCCAGCATGACCGCTTTTATCGCGGGCCGGCGATAGGCGGCAATGGCAATCGGTTCGGGCATGATTGGGACATTCGATTGTTTGATGGCGCTCGGCGTATTTCTACGAAGGATAGTCCAGCGCGTCCACTTCCAACGGCGTCATGGCCGCTTGCGCCGTTCCAGCCAGACCATCAGCGCCGGCAGGACGATCAGGGTGCAGATCAAGCTGTAGGCGATCGCAATGGTCAGAAGCTGGCCCATGCTGGTCATGCCCCGATGCCCCGATAGCGCCAGACTGCCGAACGAGGCGATGGTCGTCAGCGCGCTATAGAGGACCGCGCGCGGCGTGCTGGTGCGCAGCAATTCGACCGCGTCGCCGGTGCGCCGGCGGCGCATTACCAGATGGACGCCGCTGGCAACGCCGAGCCCGAACAGCAGCGGCAGTACGATGACATTGGCGAAATTGAACGGAAGATCGAGGACAACCGAGGTCGCCCCCGTCAGCATCGCCGCCAGCACCAGGGGAGCCAGAACCAGTGCTGTATCGCCAAGCCGGCGCAGCAAGACCAGCAAGACGATGGTCACCAGCACGAAC
>Ga0066376_10001536_pt1 | contig 22358 bp, 20 predicted proteins | sample Knorr_S15_td_Bot_FD_77009 | JGI IMG/M metagenome (GOLD analysis project Ga0066376, IMG submission 77009) | Marine microbial communities from Southern Atlantic Ocean transect - Knorr_S15_td_Bottom_ad_5009_LV_A | ecosystem: Environmental > Aquatic > Marine > Oceanic | place: Southern Atlantic...
GAAAATCTCCTCAGGATAAATTTTATGCTTTTTATTTAAAAAATCAGCTACTAAAATCCAAATAGCATTAAAAGCTCTATCCCCTTCTAATCCATTAATAATATCTTTATTATAAATACTGCTATCTACAAATTCACTTTCATAAAGAAATACAATTTCATGCATTTCCTTGGAGTTAAAAGTAAAAATGCTTTCAAATATAGATATTAGTTTTGTGTTCTTTATATCCAGAGATAATTCCTCTTCAAATTCTCTTTTTAATGCAGTATTTGATAATTCTCCAAATTCTATGCATCCACCAACCAATCTATAAAATCTTTCACCAGTAATGTCATCCTGACGCTCATAGACCAATATTTTATCATTATTTCTGATTATTGATATTGCAATGGGTCTTACCCTATCTCTTTTATTTAGCATTCTATGCTAGCACCACCTCTCCTTGGATCTGATATTGCTTCATTGACAGTGACCGCATTTACTCCACCAAAAAATAAATTAAGGTCAGGAAATTGATTTACTCTAAGTTTTTTGTTCAATGATAAATTATCAATGTTTATACCTGGTTCAACATATAGATCAGATCCCTCAAGATGCAATCTAGGTAAATAGATAGCATCCTCTAAAGTCATATTTTTATTAAGATAATTTGTCATCACCTGAATTATTGCTGATCGAATTCTATTGCTTCCTGCGCTACCTATAACCAAATCTATATCTCCATTTTTACCTAGCAACAAACTAGGGGAAATTAATGTTGGCATTCTTTTTTGATTGTTCCAATTGTGGAATCCAAGAGGATTTAAATCCTGTTCTCCAAGCATATTGTTTAGTATCACCCCTGTTCCAGGAAGCACATGGCCACAACTTTCTCCATTGGTCGTAGTAATACTTGAAGCATTTTTATCCTTATCTATAATACTAACATGAGTTGTTGAGCCCAATCCATTATCTTTAAAATCATCGTAATCATCCATAGAGCTTTTCATGATAAGGTTAACATATTTATCTACAACATTTCTATCAAGCAACTGATCCAGCTGACATTCATTACTGGAATCTTTAAAGTATTTATATCTAGCATTTGTTGTGGCTGCCATCAGTTTAATTAATAATGAATCATCAAAATGATACTCTTTATTTATTTGCTTTAATAATTGAAGCAAAAATATCATTAAGGTCCCGCCAACTGATGGCGATGGATTTGTAAAGAAAATACGATCGTGAATGCTATGGGAAAGTGGCTTTCTCTCAAACACTTTATATTTATTTAAATCATCCATTTGGATAAGGCCATCCTCCCCTAGATAGGATATCATTTTTTTGCCAAGCTCTCCTTCATAGAAGGGCCTGTCGCCCTCCTGTGTTATCCATTCTAAGAAATCAGCAAAATCTGGATTGTAGAAAGTATCTCCTTCTTCTAGAACTTTATCGTTTTTAAAAAATAATTTTCTAGAGTCAGGAGAGGTTTTTATAATTTCAGTTAGAAGTTTTGTGATATAGGCCTGAGACTTGCTTAGAGTGACACCCCGTTTTGCAATTTCAATTGCTGGCTGGGTTACTATCTTTAGTGGAAGCTTTCCAAGATTTTTATGAACATGTAGCAGACCCTTGATATTTCCTGGTATCGCAATAGACCCCTTTCCTATATGAAAAACTTGCTCTGTTTCACCAAAATCAACGGAAGTCTTATAAAATTCAAAGTCACTGCTCTCTCGCATGGGAGGAGCATCTACAAAAAAATCATAGAGTATCGGATTTTGTCCATTCTTATAAGCTAATAAACAGCCTCCACCCGCCATGCTAGTTAGATTTACCTCGGAGGTCATAGATGTCATCACAGCAGCAATGGATGCATCAAATGCATTCCCACCTGCTTTTAGTATCTCTAAAGCAACTTCACTTGCTTCTTTAGAACCTGTTGCTATCATACCATATTTCATAATTATTATTTAGTCCAAAATTATTGCAATTAAAATTATAATATCCTGAATATTAATAACTTCATCTTCATTAATATCAGATGATAAAAATTCAACGATGTTGGGCTGTAGTGATCCTAAGATAATATTTACCATAGATATAACATCAAGAATATCAATATTTTGATCTTGGTTAATATCACCTAGAATATATTCAAGAGTACTAAGATACCAATCATCAAATAAAACTTGAAGTGAATCTATTGGATCAATATTATAAGATATAAAATCAACATTATTAACATTTATATCTAAATAGTAATTATCTTCAACTTCATTATGTTTTGCAACTCGAATAAATGCTGATAATGAAGATAAACTATCTTCTAGGCACCTTGTGTCCGCTCCTGGGACATTTGCACCTTGTAGTGATGCCATTAGCTTCTCAGCTAAATTTCCCTCAGCATTTAAAAATTCTTCTTCCATATTTTCAAGAATTTCATTTCCAAGCAAAATATTGCCCTGAATTGCGTAGGTATCCCCAAGTATATGTCCTTTGTAATCAGAGCAATTATCTCCTGTGAATGCAGCAGTCCTGCCCCCATCAATTAGATCTACTATCCCATACTGCCTGATGGTTGAATTATTTCCAGAATCATTGAGTATTAACTCTTCTATAATCTCATTAGGTGAGTATCCTAAATCCATTAGGCTGGATGCATAATTTTGATTTGAACCAGTCCAGTATGACTGAGTGTGTATAGCTCCTAGTCCAGGATGGATATCACTAATGATAATTGATCCGGCGATGCAAGAGGCACCTGCGCTACCAACCTCATTGGTAATAGGATCAACTGCCACAATTGAGAAGGTGTCCTCACAATAAAATATTGAGATAAACAGGATAGATATTATTCTATTCATTTAATTAATGATTTAAAAAAATATTTTATGATTTTTCGGCTAAAGATTTATAGTCAATTGGAGATAACCAACTAAGAAAATTTTTGTTTTTTGCATTTACTATATCCATATAATACTCCCTAAGTTTTAAGGTAATCTCCCCTGGTCCTCCCTTTGAAACTAAATTATCGTCAATAGATCTAATAGGAGTAACTTCAGATGCTGTCCCTGTAAAGAAAATTTCATCTGCGCATAGTAAATCTTCTAATGTAAAATTATGAATTTTAACAGCAATGTTTAGCTCTTCACAAATCTTAATGATTGAATCGCGTGTAATGCCAAGCAATATTGATGATTTTTCATCATTTGTATGCACAACATTATCTTTTACATAAAAAATATTCTGGCCAGAGCCTTCGGATATATTTCCCTCAGAATTTAATAATATTGCCTCATCATAGCCTCTTTCTCTTGCATCAGTCACAGATAGCAAAGAATTTAGATATTGTCCACTTGCTTTTGCGGTGGATGGCATTGATTTGTATGAGAACTTTTGATATGGAGAGACCGTAACATTTACACCATTAATAACCCCATCTTCACCTAAATATGCTCCCCAATAAAATGAGGCAATACTAATATTAACTGGACATTTTTTTGGATCAACTCCTAGTGTATCATAACCATAAAAAATAATCGGTCGTATATAGCATTCCTCTAGATTATTTACTTTTACAATATCTTTACATCCATTAACAATTTCTTCTTTTGATGTTGTAACATCCATTCTATATAACTTTGCTGATGTGAGGAGTCTATCTATATGATCTTCTAATCTAAATATTTGGGGGCCATCTACTGTATTATAACACTTTATACCTTCAAAAACACCGCTCCCATAATGTAAAACGTGGGACATAACATGAACTTTCGCATTCTCCCAAGGAATAATCTCTCCGTTATGCCATATATCTTTTGAATAATCTGTCATTAGTATCCCTAAATATACGAAAAATAGTATTCTTGTATTAGATATAATAATCGGAAAAATCTAATTTTTAATAATTTTGAATTGGATCTAGTTCTATTGATTTCACATTTATAAAATCAATGGAGTATAAGGCATACTGAAATGATTTTGTTTATCTGAATTAAAATTAAATTAAATATTAATTCTTCCAGTTAAAATCTGAATGAACATTAAGAAGTCTCCTCTTAAACTATACAGAGGGTGCTTAAAGGTTGCAGGATTATTTTTTTCAATAAAAAAATGGGAAGCCCAGGCAAATCCATATCCACATATTGGCATCAGATAAAGATACATTATCTCAAAAGTATATATGTATAGGGCAATTAAAACAAAAACAAGTAACGTACCTATAAAATGGAGCAATTTAGTTCCACTCCTGGAATGCTCTGATAAATAGAAAGGATAAAATTCATTAAATGACTTGAAATCCAAAATAAAAAATAATTTTAATATCTAAACTTTATTTCTGAGCTTTTTTTGGTTTTCTTGGCTTTTTTGTCTTTATTTCTGCTGGTTGATCTGAATCAAGTTTCTCATCTTCTTTCTTATCTTTTTTTATTTTCATGTTCTCATTAGATTTTCTTGGGTCTAGATACTTACTATCTTTCTTATTTAAAGGTTTTACATGTTTTCTTGATTTTCGATTTATTTTTTTTGGATATTTGTTTTGAAGTCTTTTGATTTTACTTTTATAAGCCTCCCGAAGGTTATCCATCTCCTGCTTCTGTTGCTTTTTTAATGTTTGCTTTTTCAGATCATACTTGTGATGAATTTGCTCTCTCTGTGTTTCAAACCCACTCTTTAGCCGATCTATCTCAATTTGTGCATCTGTGTCAGTTGTTTCAATTCTATCAATAATTGTACCTTTTTTTTCATTACCCTTTACATCAACTGCATTGTCTGCTGGATATAGCATTGAAATAGCAATAATAGTGATTATAATTTTGTTCATGATTCCTCCATTTTATAAATTTTACTAACTATACTTCTATATGTTTCCATTTTCCTTGCCACACTCTAAATATAATTAATACCGTCTCTATAAACAAGTATACGCCAAAAGCAATCCATGGACCAGCTAAACCGAAATTAAGCTTGATGCCAAGTAGATAGCTCAAAGGAACAAAAATACACCAACTGGCTATTATCCCCAGATAGGCAGTAAATTTGGTGTCTCCTGCACCGGATAGTGCGAACCAGAGAGTTATTGCAAATACATCTATAAACTGAATGGCTCCTACCCATGGAAGAATTTGAATTCCTAGATTGATAACCTCAATATCATTTGTAAACAAAGGTACAATCTGATTTGGGAAAAAGATGAAAACCAATCCCATTGTACCCATTATCATAAAAGAGCCTCTTAATCCCTCCACCATAGATTGAGCAGCTTTATTAATATCTTCCTTCCCTAGATATTTACCCACAAGAGTTGCGCATGCCTGCCCCACTCCAACGGCTGGAAGAAATGATGCGTGAGCAATTGCAAATACAACCTGAGTAGCTGCAAGCTGTGCGATGCCAATAATACCCATTATTTTATAGAACATTATAAATGCGAAATTTAAGGCTATTTCACTTATTGATTGTGGATATCCAATTAGAAACTGTTTTTTCATCATCTTAAAATCTAGAAATAATTTAAATATTTTATATTTTCTTCTTATCTCCTTATTAAATAGATATAGAAAATAAGAAATCATCATTAACATGGATGAGAGGAGGGTCGCGATAGCTGCTCCCTTGACTCCAAGCTCTGGAAAATCATGCCATGCCCATAGAATTGAAAGCCATTCAATGCCATGTGAATCAAAGAATAAATAGATGTTTTTATATCCATATATTAGAGCTGCATTTAGGTATATATTTAGTAGATTCGAAATGATTGTCACATACATCAATATTTTTGTTTTTTCGATCCCAGTGTAAAACCCCTGAAAAACAAAAGCTGATACTGAAAAATAAACTGAGAAAGAAACTACTGATAAATAATCTATAGAAAGGGGAATTACATCTGGATCATTTAAGAACAAACGAACAATATAATCACTAAAAAAATACACTAAAAAAGATAGAGGCACTGTAGCTATAAAACACATGAACTGTACATTCCTCAGTGCAACGCCACACTCAGATAATTTCTCTTGACCAAGTCTTCTTGCTGTGACTGACTGTGTTGCTATCCTAAATCCAATTCCGACACTAATAGCAATCCAGATTATCATGCCACTCATAGCCACCGCAACCAAAGAATTCTTTCCTAAATGCCCAACCATTGCCGTGTCTGTTATATGCATAAAAACTCGACTTATATTGCTTATAATTACAGGGAAAGCAAGCAGCATTACTTCTTTAAAAAGTGGGATATCTACATGAAGGATAAAGCCCCTAAGCTTATGAAGCATGAATGTTTTTAATTAATTGAATATAAAATTGAATCATAATTAACAATGACTCTTTTGAAATTTTTTCATTTTTACCATGAATCATAGGAATATCTTTAGAATCTAGCTGTATTGGCATAAATCTATAGATATTTTTTGAAATTTTTTCAAAGTGCCGTGAATCTGTAGCTGCAAGCACCAATCCAGGGGAAACTATAACATCACCAAATATCTCCTTGATTGTTCTATGAATGATATTGAATTCTGGGGATTCAACACTCGAGACTTTTGAGGGTTCAGAATATAAATCACTTTCAATTATATTTACCGTGATATCTGGATCATTAATAACATTAATAACATGTTTTTTAACCTTAGAGATGCTGTCCCCTTGCCGTATTCTAAAATTAACTATAGCTTTTGCAGTTGAAGGAAGGACATTTGATTTAACTCCTCCTGATACCATAGTTGGAGCAATTGTAGTTCGAATCATTGCTGATGTTAGTGGGTCCTGATCTAATCTATTTAATATACTTGAAGAAAAGAAGGATGAATTAGATAATAAAAATCTATTTTGAATTGACATCTCTGGACCTAAAAAATTAAAAAAATGTTGTATTGGTTCTATTATTTTAGAATCCATCTTATGTCGCTCTAAATTAACAATGGCTTTAGATAGCTTCCCAATTGTGGTCTGATTTCTAGGCATAGATGAATGTCCAGATGTATGATTGACAATTAATTCTAAAGACACATATCCCTTCTCAGCAATACCAATGACTGCCACAGGCTTCTCAATCCCTTGAATAATTCCATTGGATATTATGGAGCCCTCATCTAGAACCATATCAAAGTAAATGCCTTGGTTAGAAAGATACTCAGAGATTAATAAATTTCCATATTTACCAGTATTCTCCTCATCATGCCCAAAGGCTATGTATATATCTCTGTTTGGGATAAACCCACTTTCAATCAAATACTCAATTGATTCTAATATTGCAATCAAACTAGATTTATCATCTATTGCGCCCCTTCCCCATATATATCTATCATCTATTGTTCCTGAAAATGGGGGGTGGGTCCAATCCTCAGGACTCTCAATTGGAACAACATCCATATGGGCCATGAGCAAGATTGGATTATGGGGGGAATTACTTTCACCACTCCATTTTAATAAAATACTATAATTTGAGAATACTGTCTTATCGAGTGTATTAAATATAGTGGTATATGTCCGTTCCAAGAATTTATGAAAGGATAGAAAATGAATTGGATCTGGAAGGATAGAATTCTGATAGGAAATTGTTTTATATTTTATTGCTTCTGATAAATTTTGTATTGGAATATTTTCAGACAAACTAGTTGAGAGGGTATCTGTATTATCTAATTTATTTTGATTTTTAGAAATATCATACGGTGATATGTAATTTATAGGTAGAACATCAATCTGCTTGCTTGTGAATTGTGACATATTCCAAAACATCCAAACCACTAACATGCTTAAGCCTAAAGTTATAAATATTAGAAAATTTTTTATCATAGATCTACTTTGTTTCTCTTACTAAAGCAAAAATAACCCCAAGAAGTCCTCCAATCATCAGGCCCCCCAGATGTGCTGCATTATCAATTCCTGAGATTTGAAATCCATACACTATGTTGAAACCAATGAAAAACAATAATGATAAATAATCATAATTAAATTGATTTCTATTGTATTTGCTTCCAATGTATAGAGCAACGACAAGAAGAGCCCCGGCTATTCCAAAAATTGCGCCAGATGCGCCTGCCGAGACTGTTGGATACCCCATGCTCATATAATATAAACAGCTTGCAAAGCTGCCCCCGATCCCACTCACAGTGTAAGTAACTAAAAAAAATGTGCTCCCCATAAATTCTTCCAACTCCAATCCAATTGAGTAGAGACACCACATGTTAAACAATAAGTGAGGTAGCCCAATGTGAAGATAATTTGATGTTAATAATCTCCAGATTTCACCATTATCAAAAACATATTGTCCATAGCTAGCACCAAACTGTAGCAATAGATTTGTTGATGGGCTTGTGATAACCGAATTGCCTCCAACTAATACCATAATAATAAAAATAATTATATTTATTGCTATGAGTGCATGGGTGATCATGAATTATAATTTACATATAATTATAAATAGAAAAATTAAATTAATTTTAAAAAGAGGGTAAAAATATTAAAATGTTGAAAAGACTAGTTATCTAATATTAAGGATACAAGGACCACCACATCTAAAATATTAATTTCAGAATCAAGGTTAATATCTCCTGCAGAGTAATTAGGCTCTTCTAATCCAAGGACCATATTAACCAATAGAATTACATCCAAAACATTAATCACAAAGTCAGAGTTAAGATCACCCAATAGAAATGGTTCAGACAGAACATATTCTAAAATAAAATCATCTATCGCAGCTTCAACTAAAGAGCCTCCAGATCCGGCGTCACCATCATAAAAAATATCCTCAGCAATAAATTTAAATTGGACATCATCTGTCATGTTGAAATAGTCAGATAGAATAAATCGGCTTTTTATCCAGCTTGCATTTGACATTGAAGTATTTTCAATATCAACCCAGGATTCTCCGCCATTGGTTGATGCTTGAATTAGCCATACATCAGAATTTCCATTATCACCAATATCATTTGTGTACCACCTCCAGAATGTCATTACCACATTCTCATAGCTTGATAAATCAAAGTGGGGGCTTAGAAGTGTTGTCTTTCCAGCATCCACATCATCATATCCACCGTTTCCTTCTTCATATCCATTTCCTGTAACAAAGCAGTAGGTTCCATCCTCTGTGCTATCATAGCCAGGAGCTACCTGAAATCCATCATCATTAAAAGTTGCAATTGGTTCAGCGAGCTCCCAGATACCAGCGCTGGCATCATCTGAGGGGTCTCCAATGGTCCAATCAGCTCCAGATATTTCAAAATTATTTGAATATACATCAGGAAGATCACCCACTATGAATAATACCGTATTCTCAGGGGCATTACTTGGATATGTTTGAACTATTCCCTCAGAGTTGACTGCCTGTATATAGTATCTAATTAGCATCCCATTAAAAATATCATTTAAGTCTGTCTCATATAAATTTGAATTAAATTGTTGTTGCATCTCAATACTGTTCCATCCATCTCCAAAATTATAATATAACTCTACAGCATCTATGTCTCCGGTTAGTGCGTTTACTTCAGCTGAAAAGTTAATTGTGCTACTTTCAAATGGAATGTCCTCATAAGCATTATGAACAATATTAATGCCACTTATACTAATTCCATCTAAAAATGTGGCTCCTGAATTAGTTGGGTCTAAATAATTTGATACTCCCAAACTCCAGGCAAGGTCAAAGCGTCCATATCCGTGATCATATTGCTGCGCACAGTAACAATCAGGAGAAGGATCGCAGTAATTCGTATAGATATAACTTGCAATCCCAACCTGCCTCTTATTCTGATCAAAGAATGGAGAGCCAGATGAACCGGGCACTACACGGCCCTGGTCATACTGAAATTCCCAAAAATATCCATTGGAGGTAACATTGTCATTGGTAAATGAAATCTTCTTTATATCGGCGCCTGGGTGATGTATGCCCACGGCCTCCTGAGGAGCAAGGCTTGACCTTGACCACCCTACGTAAAAGGGATCATATGAATCAGGAATATCAGAGGTTAATTGCAGTAACGCAAAATCTGGTCCAGAATTAATATCTTGACTGGCTAATAGAGTTGATCCGCTCACGCTTTGATTTAATGATCCAGAGCTTCCCATGCAGCTACTGCTCTGATAGTTAAAATAAAATACATAGCCACTAGCAGAACCCATCACACAATGGTCTGCAAATAAAACATATGGTGTTCTATCATTTAATGTATTATTTACAAGAGAAGCCGAGCACAAACCTCCGCCCATGGAAACTCTAAGAACCCCATTTATCTGATCTCTCCAATCATCGCCCTCAGGGCAGATTACATTAATATTGCAATCCTCTCTATCTGTATCAAGGGTGTTGTAGTAATTCATAATATCAGTATGGTCATGTATAACCGTATCAACATCTAATCGAATATCATCAATCTCATCGCTTGGAACCGTTAATTCAATGATAATGTTACTTCCCTTGATAATCGATGTTGTTAGGTTATCTCTATCCTTGTTATTCAATTCAGTTAGAGAGCCAAAATAATTCGTTCTTTCTCTATCATAAAAATACAGTTCTGCATTAGGTGTAAGGAAAAAATTACTAAAATTAAAGCCAAGTCCATACGCCCCATCTGATTGTATACCAAGAACAAATGTATAGCTATTATCATCATTGATATATATCTGGGATTCAGAGAGAACATTAATATTAACATCATATTCAGTTCCAAATTGAAATACCATCGGATCAAATCCCCTATCTACAATCAAATCTGTCTCTACTTCTATAAAATCAACTCCATCTAATTCATTATTAAAAAACTTGGGGATACCACCATGCTGAATCTGAGCAATGGCAACACTTATGTATAGAGCAATAATAATAATTTTTTTCATATATGAATTTATAAAAAAAATAGTAATTATCTATAATTAGAATGTAAAAATATGTAAAGGATATTTTATTTAAAGTAATACTTTAAGTAAATATTATAATTAATTGATATATAATATAAATAAGAAAACCCCTGTTCTCAATAAAGAGAACAAGGGTCTCCCTAGTGGCGGGAGCAGGATTCGAACCTGCGACCTCCGGGTTATGAGCCCGACGAGCTACCAGACTGCTCCATCCCGCATCTGATTTTGGGATAGGAACTTAATTATTCTTTGTTGATTAAACAACCGAAAATAAAAGAAGATACGCTATATAAGAACTATCTTGATTTTATTGGATGAAGAATCTTTTAATTTTTTCATAAAGATGTCAACCGCTGACTCCTCGAGGCTTGCTTCCATGTATATTTTGTCTGAGAAATCCTTTTTGCTCACCTTACCACCAAATTCCTTGAGAGTTGAAGCGACAATTCCCTCGCAATCATAAGCAAAACAAATCGATAATAATTTTACTGTTTTCCATGGGATATGCTTAGAGTCGTCAACAGAAAGCAAAGCTGAGACTGAGTACGCTTCAATAAGACCTGGTATCCCCAGCAAAGAACCCCCAAAAATACGAACCACATAGGTGGCTACATTAATAAGGCTGTTCCTTTTTAGTTGATTTAATATTGGCTGTCCCGCACTCCCCTTTGGCTCTCCATCATCTGAAGCCTGCTCATCAACTCGTGAGCCAACGAATAGTCTGTATGCGCTGCACACATGACAAGATTCAGGAAAATTCTTTCTATATATAGCAATGAGATGTCTATAATCATCGATTGAACTGATGGGATGAGAGAATGAAAAGAATTTTGAGCCTCTGCTCTTATATTCTCCTTTTCCGATTTTCGCAATGGTATTGTAACTCATTTAATGTTTGTAAATCTTAATTTCAAGCTATTATCTATTAGTAAAAAATAATTTCCTGATGGCAAATTTTTCATGCTAGATATTTCAACTTGATTTATTCCTTGACTAACTAAAATTGGGCTGAGTTCTTTAATATTGTTTCCCTTTAAATCAAATATAGATATCTCAATAGACTTGCTACTTGATGATATATAATCAAAACTTAGAAAATTACTGCTAAGATTAACTGGATTTGGATATATACTAAATAGCTGATTGCTATACTCACATAAATTATCATCAATAGTAGCAAACTGATTATAATTATCTGCATAGATATCTGTGCAGCCCTCTATATTAATTGACAAATCAATACTTATAGTCTCCGCTCCATTTATATTGGAAAACATAAAAAATAACTTAGAAGATTCATTGATTAAATTAATATCAAAGGTTGTATAGCCAGAAATATTGTTTAATGAAAAATCATCAAAAAAAAATCCTGACCATAGGTAATATTCGCCATTTGAAAAATTTGCAATTATTGACATCTGCATATCAGTATCAATTCCCAAGAATGAGACTCTGTCCTCATCAATATCTATGCTATATATTTCTACTTCACTACTAAATGATGACTCATAATCAAAATTAGGTGGATCTATCAGCATTTGACCATTATGATAATAAATATTATTATCCATATGATCATAAACACCACAGAACATATTTCTGGACATAAAATCTGACCATGCATACGGAAAAGAAGCATCATAATTATCTTGAAGAACATCTTTTAATGATTTAAAAATTGTTTGACTACTTGAACCTTGCGAATAATCCTCCCATACTTCTCTGATTATATTACTATTAAGCTGAGAACCAGATCCTAAACTATCTGTTATTGTAGAAAGATAATGCGCAAAAAGTGATAAACTATACCCATAAGAGCCTAAAGTACTATGATCAAAAGCATTATCAGGATTGTTAAATAATGAGCTAGAGCTCATATCAACAAAATCAAGGAAATCATAGCATTCAGGAACGAAAATATTTTCAAACCACATTGAAGTTAGTTCTCTAAAGTACGAATCATTAGAACTTGACTTATAGCTATACTGAATAGCATGAAAAAACTCATGTCCAATAGTAAGCCATAATAAATCATTTAAATTATCACAAAAACTTGACATCCCATCGTAGCTATTTCTGATTTTGATAAAGGTGCTTTCATCGGATTCATACTGGGTCTGTCCCCATAGGTTGCTACTTAATTCAAGAATATAAATATCATATTTCCCATCAGTATCATCATTTTCTTGGATATACCCCATCTGCTCAGTTAAAACGTATCTGGCTGCATCAGCTGCCAAAGCAGCTTCCTCTATATAATCTGGAATGGTATTAAGATTCTCATCTAATAAATCTGGAGCATTGTCACCATTAGTATCATAGTGAATAAGAAAATGGCCTGAAGGAGATTCATAAAATGTCTCTAGCTCAGGCCTATCATCTCTTGTTGCTTCTTCAGGGCATCTATACCTATCTTGGGCGTAAATAAATGTTACAATTATGGAAAAATATAATAATTTCAACTTTCTATTTTTTCCTAAATGAAATTTTTATAGGTACACCTGATAAATCAAGCTCTTTTCTTAGCTGATTTTCAATATACCTCTTATAACTAATAGGTACTAAATCAGGATGATTCATAAATATAGCAAAAATAGGGGGAGAATGTCTCATCTGTGCACTATATTTAATTTTTAAATGTTTCCCCTTAACAGCCGGTGGAGGATTGTTATTAGTTATTTTTTTCATAATTTCATTTAAAAGAGGGGTCCCTACTTTTGATGTTAATCTATCATAAATTTTAAGTGTGTAATCAAGAATACTTAATAGCCTTAAATTATTTTTTACGGATATAAATAAAATAGGATAGTTCTTAGTTGAGCTGTATTTATAGTGAATATCATTAATCATCTCTTTCATGGTGGAATCATCCTTTTTGATTAAATCCCATTTATTAACAACAATAATTAACCCCTTACCTAGCTTTATAACTGCCCTTATTATGTCTTTATCCTGCTTATCAAAGCCTTTGTCTGCATCAATCATTAGAGCCGCAACATTGCAATCAGCAATAACTTTGTTTGTTCTAACCACGCTATAAAATTCAATTTCGTCTTTGACCTTGGTTCTCTTCCTTAATCCAGCAGTATCTATTAGTCGAACTGTCTTACCAAAATAATTGATATATGAATCAATTGAATCACGGGTAGTTCCAGCTATATCCGTGACTATAGACTTCTCTTCTTTTAACAAGGCATTCATAAGAGATGATTTTCCAACATTTGGCATTCCAATTAAAGCAAGATCAACATCACTTTGATCCTTTTCTGACTGTTTATTATCATTAGGAAGTTTATCAAGAACAACATCCAACATTTCCCCAACATTTCTTCCATGTGTAGCCGAAATGGCAACAGGCTCTCCTAATCCTAATTCGAAAAACTCATTAATTAATTCTGTTTGCTCTAATGTATCTATTTTATTCACAACTAAAATAGATGATTTCTGTGATCTTATTACCATATTAGCTAGTATTCTATCACTAGCGGTAATCTCACTTCTTCCATCAACTAAGAAAATAATTAAATCTGCCTCACTAATGGCGATACGAGCCTGCTCCTGAATATGCCTGCTCATAATATCTTTCTCTTTAGGGAGGAAGCCACCAGTATCAATAATATCAAAATTATTCCCCACCCAATCAAATGTGCTATACACCCTATCTCTAGTTACACCCTCGATGGCTGAAACTATAGATTTTCGAGAACCAATGAGACGATTAAATAAAGTGGATTTCCCTACATTTGGCCTACCTAATATTGCTAGAGTTTTATTAGCCAAGGATATTCCTCTCAAATATCTCAAATACACTATCATTAGATACATTAAAGGGGACACCTAATTCTTCTGATATTTTTTGAATACTCATATTATCTAAGGTTAACGTTCCCTCATCATTAAATATTCGATAACTAGCCCAAACTGATTCCCCAAGTGACTTTCCTTTTAATTCATTAATTATATCCTTGCCTATTAAAAGACCACTTACTGTCACCATATCACCATAAAATTTATTTTCTATTACATATAAATTCACTTTAAGATTTTTTATATTAGATAGAATTGGTATTACATACTTTTTAAAAATATTTTCCATCAATTTTCCTGTTACAATAGAAAACTCTCTTGGCTGATCAAAGGAAGTTGGGAACCTACTCTTGTCTCTATTTAAATCATCTAAAAATTTGGATACTTGACCCACTCCATTCTCAATAAGATCCAGAGGGCTATAGTAAGTCAATGGTGGGAGCTGGCAATCAGAGAGGATATACCACTCATCAGAGAAGAATATAAAGGGTCTATTCTCCTGTGTTTGATATTTTTCATTTAATGAATCTAATTGTCCCATCATCATCTTTGAATATTTAGGAGTTACAATCTCAATTACAGGGAGTCCATCACGATGTTTTGTTAATCCAACTGGTACAATTGTAAGGGAATTAAGCCTAGGATAGAAATGGTGTAAGTCCTCAATAGTTTTTATTAAATGTGCTCCATCATTAATCCCTGGCATTAAAACAATTTGAGCATGCAAATCAATATTATTATCCGTTAAATATTTAATCTTACTTAAGAGATTATCATCTTTCCCATACAAAAGCAATTTTTTTCTAAGTTCTACTCCTGTTGCATGCACTGAAATAAACAAAGGGGACAATCTCTGCTCTACAATTCTTTTTAATTCTTTATTCCCCATATTTGTCATTGTAACATAATGACCATGTAAATAGCTTAATCTGAAATCTCCATCTCTAAAATACATGCCATCTCTCATCCCCGGAGGATTTTGATCCACAAAACAAAATATACAATCATTCGCACAGCTTCTTATTTTAAATTCTTCAAGCTCTATTCCTAAATCATCGTCAAAATCTTTTTCAATTTGAAAATTTTTCAATTTTCCATTAATTCGAAATTCTAATAGAATATCTTCCTCAGTTACTCGAAATCTAAAATCAATTTCATCTTTAACTCTCTTTGAATTAATTTTTAACAACTGATCGCCAGACTTTACCCCTAGCTTCTCTGCTGTACTTCCTTGTTTTACTGATGTTATTTTCATGATATTTTATTTATTTATAAAAATTCACCCTAAAAATACATCTTTCTTCTTTATTTCACATATTAATTATTAAATTGTCTTTATGTTAAAAATAAAAAATACTGATAGAGATCAATTGCATCTTTATACTGCATCTTTGATGCTGAAAATCGCTTCAGCTGATGATATCGTAGAGGAATCAGAGATAAATGTTATTTTAGATATTTTATGTGACTTTTACAAAATAAGTATCTATAGAGCCAAAGAACTAATTGTTGAAGCAAAAAAAATTAATGATGATTCTACAGATCTCTATGAGGTTGGATCTTTCATTAATAACTCCCTATCCTTGAAAGATAAACTTGATTTTATTTCCTGCATATATGGGGTGGCATATGCTGATAATAACATGCATTTCATTGAAAGACATATTATAAAACAAATTGTAAATATTTTAAATATTAATAAAGATGAGTTAAAGAAAATTAAAAAAGACCTACTGTAATATTTCTTTTTCCTTGTTGTCCTGCATTTTATTTAATTTATCTATATGATCATTAGTAAGATCTTGAATGTTGTCAAGCTCAATTTTCAGATTATCCTCAGAAATCTCATGATTTTTTTCCATTTCCTTTAAATTGTCATTAGAATCTCTACGAACATTCCTAATCGAAACACGCCCTTCCTCAATAATCTTATGTACAAGTTTAATAAACTCTTTTCTTCTTTCTTCTGTTAAAGGAGGGATAGATAGCCTTATAATCGTGCCATTATTATTAGGAGTCAAATCAACATCAGATGATGTTATTGCTTTTTCTATAGCTTCTAATGCATTCGGATCATATGGCTGTATAGTTATTGAATGAGGATCAGGAGCTGATATTAATGCAATATTATTAAGAGGATTAATAGTACCATAAAAATCTACTTTTATTGTATCTAGTAGCGCAGTAGAAGCCCTGCCTGTTCTAATTGTACTTATCTCAGAGTGGTAGTGGAGAACGGTTTTATCCATTCTTTCTTTACATTCATTATAAATTTCTTCTGACATATTATTTTCTCCTAGCTAATTATAGTAGCATATTTCGAAGAATCCAAGGCATTAATAATTGAATTTTCTGACTCTAAATTGAAAACTAATATTGGAAAATTATTTTCCTTACAAAGAGTCACTGCAGTCATATCCATAATCTTAAGTTCACTATCAATAACTTGCTTATAAGTTAGTTTTTCATATCTCACGGCATTAGAATATTCTTTTGGATCTTTATCATATACTCCATCCACTTTTGTTCCTTTCATAATTACATCTGCATTAATTTCAATTCCCCTTAAAACAGCTGCTGTATCTGTCGTAAAATATGGATTTCCAGTCCCTCCAGCCATTATAACTATACGCCCCTTTTCTAAGTGTCTTGATGCTTTTCGTCTAATATATGGTTCTGCTAATTGAGTAATTGTAATTGCTGACATTACTCTAGTATCACAACCTAATTTTTCAAGACTTGATTGAAGAGCAACAGAGTTCATAATTGTGGCCAACATTCCAAGATAATCTCCTGCAACTCTATCCATTCCTTTTGCTGCTACAGACAAGCCTCTAAAAATATTTCCGCCACCTATCACTACACCTATTTCAATTCCCCTATCATGAACATCTTTAATTTTTTTTGCATATTTTTCAAGAGCCTTTGGATCTAGGCCAAAATCTTGGGTTCCAGAAAGCATTTCCCCACTTATTTTCAATAGGAGTCTATTTATATTCTTTATTTGCATGATTGATTTATTTTAATCAGTAGATCCTGGAGGAGAAGCTGTCTCACCCAGTTGATATCTTGAAAACCTGGCAATTGAGATGTTTTCTCCTAGCTTTGCTATTGTTTCTCTAAGGAGATCATTGATAGACAAATCAGGGTTCTTAACAAAGCTCTGCTCCATTAAAACATTCTCTTGATAGAATTTATTCATTCTTCCATCAATCATTTTCTCAATTATTTCATCAGGTTTACCACTTTTTTTAGATTGTTCTCTAAAAATATTTTTTTCACTTTCTATTAAATCTTTAGATAATTCTTCTCTTAAAACTGTCATGGGAGCAGAGGCTGCTATATGCATAGCAACATCCTTGCAAAAATCTTGAAAACCACCTGTCCTTGCTACAAAATCTGTTTCACAATTCACTTCAAGCAATACACCTAATTTTGATCCTGAATGAATATATGGTATAATCAGCCCATCTGAGGCTGTTCTTCCTATTTTTTTTTGTGCTTTTGCAATTCCATTTTTCCTTAATACTTCCATCGCTTTTTTGATATCACCATCAGACTCCTGAAGGGCCGTTTTGCAATCCATTATTCCCGCTCCTGAAATTTCTCTTAATTCTTTAACAGCTACTGCTGAAATCACGATTCAACACTCTCCTTATTGTCACTCTTATCGACAACTTCTTTACTATCATCTTTAGCTCTGCCAGTAGCTTCATTCATTTTTTCTGTTATATAATCCATGATTAATTTGATACATTTTACAGAGTCATCATTAGCTGGAATTGGAAAATCAACGACATTTGGATCTGTGTTTGAGTCTATAATTCCAAATGTAGGAATATCTAATTTTTTTGCTTCCTTAATCGCAATCATTTCATGTATTCCATCAACGATAAATATAGCAGATGGCATTCTCTTCATGTTTTTAATCCCACGATGTAAATCAGATAATTTTAGTTTTTCTCTTTGAAGCATTACATATTCTTTTTTTGTAATGTTTTGATATATAGTTGATGATTCTTTCTCTAGCAATAATAATCTTTTTATACTTTTTTTAATAGTAATAAAGTTTGTTAATGTCCCGCCAAGCCATCTTTCAACAATATAATACATCCCACATGCATCTGCTCCTTCTTGAACAACGTTTTTTGCCTGTTTTTTAGTTCCAACAAAAAGTATAATTCCATCATTGTTAACTATATTGCATATTTCTTTTGCGGCTCTTTTTATACATTTTACAGTTTGGATGAGGTCAATTATATGAATTCCATTGTTTTTTGATGAAATAAATTTTTCAAAGTTTGGATTCCATTTACTTGATGGATGTCCAAAGTGTGCACCAACCTTTAATAATATATCTGTATTGATTTGTGTTTTAGTCATAGGCCTCTTCTTTAACGTTTTGAGAATTGGAATTTTTTTCTAGCACCAGGTTGACCAGGTTTTTGCCTTTCAACCTCTCTTGAATCTCTAGTAAGATATCCATTTTCTTTTAAAATTGCTCTATAATCAGGATTTACTTTTTCAATTCCTCTTGAAATTCCAAGTCTAATGGCACCTGCCTGACCAGATAGCCCTCCACCCTTCACATTCACATCTACATTATATTTTCCTTCAATACCAAGAAGCTCAAATGGCTGTTTTGTTACCATTTTTAATACATCTCTACCAAAATAATTATCAATATTTCTTTTATTGATAGTATACTGACCCTTCCCATTTGATATAATAACTCTAGCTACTGAAGATTTTCTTCTTCCAATAGTTCTCCATACATCACTTTTTTTAGCTGTCATTTATTAATTTCCTTTACTAAATATTGAGGGATTTGGGTTCTTGAGAAGCGTGTGGATGTTCAGAACCAGTATAAACTTTTAGATGTTTAATTAATTTTCTTCCTAATTTATTATGTGGAAGCATTCCTTTTACTGCATTATAAATAATTTTTTCTGGCTGTGTTGAACGAATGTGAGATAGAGAAATCTCTTTATCACCACCAGGGTAGCCAGAATGTTTAAAATACTTTTTTTGCTCTTCTTTCTTTCCAGAAACGGCAACTTTCTCTGCATTTATTACAACAACAAAATCACCCATATCTAAATTAGGTGTGTAGAAGGGCTTTCTTTTCCCTCTGATCACTTGTGCAATTTCTGATGCAAGTCTCCCTAGAATTTTGTTGTCAGCATCAACAACATACCAATCTCTTTTTATATCATCTTTTTTAATTGAGCTTGTTAACATAATTGTCCTTTAATAAGATATAGCCAAGAAATTTAAAACATTGTCCAATATCTAGGCAAGGAATTAAGTTAAATTATAAAAAAAGATTTAGATAATAAAAAAAACATTTAATCATAAAAATAATCGTTATTAAATTTGAATCTCAAAACAATAAAAAATAATTGGGGATGATCTATACTTATTATGAAAATAACTCACCTATTTAAAATACTAATTTTATCTTCTATAGGAATATTATTATTTCATTGTTCAAATAGAAATAGAATTGCCTTCTCATCAAGAGCTTTTACTTTTACTTATTTAATAAAGATTCAGTCTACTGATAACAAAAAACTAGAGCTTTGGTTTCCTATCCCTCAGTCAAATAAAGTTCAAACCATATCTAATTTAACTTTTGATACAAATGGTCTTGATTATAGTATAAAAAGAGAAAAGATGCATGGGAATAAATATATGTATATACATAGTAGAGAAGGGACCACCTCACCAGTAGAAATATCAATAAATTTTGATGTAGATCGACAAGAACACGGAAATACTAAATATGATAGTGTAGACCCTGCTAATTATCTAGGTTCCTACCTAATGGTGCCTACCGGTGAAATTTTCTCGAAGATAATTTCAGAAAATAATCTTTCTTCAAAAAATATTCGTGCTATATATGATTATGTCTTAAATGGAATGCATTATGGAATACCAAAAGATGCAACAAATGATGACCAATATTATTCAGGGGAAAACCCAAGAACACACCAAAAGTGGCTACCAGATAATTATAAATATGGATTAAAAGAGGTTTCAGTAGATGATGTGGTCTCTTTATATAAAGAATCCAAGACTACTGATGGAAACTATATCTTTGGAAATGGAAATTCAATTTATGCCTGTGATATTGGTGTAGGAAATTGCACAGACTATCACTCCTATTTTATGTCACTCAATAGAACCATTGGAATTCCCACTCGCTTTCACATGGGATTTTCTATTCCATCTAAACCAGAAGGTAAAATTGGAGGATATCACTGTTGGTCTGATTATTATATTGAAGGAGAAGAGTGGTACCCAGTAGATATCTCTGAGGCTGATAAAGATCTCAATAGAGAAGATTATTTTTTTGGTACTGTTTCTCAAAATAGAGTAGAATTTATGGTGGGAAGAGATTTTATTCTTGATAATTATGATGGTGGCCCAGTAAACTTGTTTATTTATCCACTTCTTGAAGTGGATGATGTTAAATTAAATAGCTTTACTAAAACTTTTACCTATAAGGATAAATCGTAATGGCAATTCTAAACGCTGCATTGGCTCTTGGTATTGGATATATTATCTTCTTTGGACTAAAGGACAGAGAACCACCCACTATTGAAATAATTTTTCCAAATGACAATTATGAGTTTAGATCCAATAAATTAATTAAAGTATCTGCTGCTGATAACAAAGGGGTGAAATCCATAACATATATTATTGATGGTGAAATTTATCATGAAGAAAATAAAACTAATCCCTTGAAAAAGGTGTGGAACCCATGTGAGCTACGTCCTGGAGAACACACCCTTCAAGTAAAGGCTACAGATTTCTCAAAACATACTACCTCTACAGAAACAATTAAATTTAGGATATCCCCTGGATTAAGAAGTGATTGCCATGGCAAATGCGATGGAAAAGCAAGAATAGATGAATGTGGCGTATGTTCACAAGGAGATACCAATCATTCATACAATTTAGACCTAGATTGTACTAACACCTGTTTTGGAGGTGCATATATAGATGAATGTGGTGTTTGTAGTTCCGGAAATACAGGATTGACTCCAAATATTGATAAGGATTGTGAAGGAGTTTGTTCTGGTAGTTCATTCCTTGATAACTGTTATATCTGTAGTGGAGGAAATACTAATCACATCGCTAATTCAGATATAGACTGTAATGGTGATTGCTATGGAAAAGCAAAAATAGATGATTGTGGAATCTGCTCTGGTGGAAAAACTGGAACCAAAAAAAATTCTGATATGGATTGCGTTAATTTATGTTTTGGAGAAGCGTATCTTGATGATTGTAGAATCTGCTCTGGTGGAACAAGTGATCATATCGGAAACACTGATAAGGATTGTAATGGTGATTGCTCTGGAAAAGCAAAAATAGATGATTGTGGAATCTGCTCTGGTGGAAAAACTGGAATCAAAAAAAATTATGATATGGACTGTGCTGGCATCTGTTTCGGGGACGCTTATGTGAATGAATGCATGTATTGCATTGAAGGAACAACTGGCTTTAAAGATACAAATGGTCTTGTAGGTGATTTTGCTGGTGCTTATGGCCAAGATTGTAATCAAGTTTGTAAAGGAAAGGCAATTATAGATGACTGTAAAATTTGTTCAAATGGTAATACGGAATATCGAGAAAATGAAGCGATGGATTGCAATGGGGATTGTAATTTCAATACCCCTTTATGGGATGGAAACTTAGGTGGTACAGCA
>Ga0066376_10001537_pt1 | contig 22355 bp, 16 predicted proteins | sample Knorr_S15_td_Bot_FD_77009 | JGI IMG/M metagenome (GOLD analysis project Ga0066376, IMG submission 77009) | Marine microbial communities from Southern Atlantic Ocean transect - Knorr_S15_td_Bottom_ad_5009_LV_A | ecosystem: Environmental > Aquatic > Marine > Oceanic | place: Southern Atlantic...
CAATTTAAACGCATCGGCTGAGTTCTATAACAACTTTTTGAGTGTGCAGGAGTTGGAAAGTTGATTTTCAAAGCTTGTTCAAAATAATCCCTGTCAAAAAACAGGAGAAATACAATCTAAATGTGCAATTGCAGGATTTAGGTAACATAATATTATTTGAGGTACTAAGAGTTTATGTTATTTTAATTTTAAAATAAAAGTCATGCCTTTTCTCATTTTATGACCTTTTTCGAACATATGCCCTCCATGTCATGGCCCAGTGCTCCGACTCCTCTAAGAGACCCGCATGGATCTTGCCAATAGTCTGACGGTGCGGTGCGGTTTTAACTATTTCAGGATTTTCGTATGCCTCAAGAATTATTTCTTCGACTACATCAATCCAATAGTCGATGTCTTCCTTTGAATAACTTTCTCCAGCTTCTGGTGTAAAAGGTTGCGGCACCAACCAAGGATGATGAGCCAACCATGGAGCATCTATACCAAAGTCAACCATTCGATTGCTGAGTTCTTCTACTGTTATACCTGTATCTGCCGTGACCTTTTCTATACTATATCTCGTCATTTCCATTCTATGGCCACTTATATTCGGATGAGATTTAGTAATGCCACTGATCTTTAATAATCTTGATTCCATATAATTATTTGCTAAAACAGAAATCTCAGCAGCTTCTTCAATACCATCAGCTCCCATTGCTCGTGCCCAAGAATAAGCTTTTATAACCTGTGGCACATTTCCCCAAAATTCACGGATTCGTCCAATAGAATTTGGACGGTCATAATCTAAATTATAATATCCTTCAGATTTTATTATCACTGGTAATGGTAGAAATGGAGCAAGATCCGCACTGCAACCATATGCTCCTACGGCTGGTCCTCCTCCACCTTTAGGTACTCCAAATGTTTTGTGGAGCATATACATGCAGGCATCAAAACCCAAATCTCGTGCCCGAATTTTCCCCATGACTCCGTTAAAATTTGCATGATCGTAAAAACACAGTCCTCCTGCGTCGTGCACTATATTGACCCATTCGTCAATATTAGGATTATAAATTCCCATATCGTCAGGATTATTAATTAACAATGCCGCCGTGCGTTCTGAGACTGCTGCTTTCAAGGAATCTATCGTGGGATACCCATTTTCTCCCAAGGTCAAAGTAACTACATTAAAACCTGCTGCTGCTGCAGTAGCAGGATTGCAAGGGTGAGCCTGTATAGAAGTAATTATTTCATTTCTTTGTTCCAAATCTCCTTTTGAAGCATGGTATCCTCTAGTTACACAACAGTGGGTGTAAGCAGCATGAGCACCCCCACCTGCCTGAAAAACAAAGTTATCCATGCCGGATAATTCTCTAAGAATAAGATCAAAATTGTGAATTAAATGAAGCGTACCCTGTAAGGTTTCTTCATGCTGAAGTGGATGTGTCTCTGCAACTTCAGGCCTAGCAGTAACAATTTCATTCAATCTAGGGTTGTATTTCATTGTGCATGTGCCAAAAAGGCTAATACCCATCATACCTAGCGTTTCTTGTGAAAGATGTAAATAGTGGCGCTGAACTTCGTGTTCTGAAAGTTCTGGTAAAGATGGCTTATCTTCTCTGTACATACCCTCTGGAAGCAACTGTTGGGCAGACCCAATCCCATCAAAATAACTTTGGCTCGATTCTCTGAAAATTAGCCCACGTCTTCCATCAGAACCCATCTGTGTTATCACAGGTTCATTCCAGATAGGAGCATGGTACTTTCGTATCGCTGATCTGTGTTTCATTATGTTATTATTTCTTTTAGGTTATTAACTAGATTTTCAATATCTTGTTTAGTATGCACTTCTGTTACACAATATAAAGCACATTGTCCAAGTTCTGGATATTCGTTAGATAAGTCCTTACCTCCAAAAATATTGCGGTTTCTAAGTTCTTTATTTATTTCTCTAACAGTTAATCCACAGTCGTCAAAATTTAACAAAAATTCTTTAAAAAAACTTGAATTAAAACAAGTTTTAATTCCATCAATCTCGCTAAGATTTTTTGAAGCATAATTTGACTGCTGAATGATAAGTTCTCCTACTTCTCTAAAGCCACTTGGACCTAAAAGAGCCATATATACTGCACCAGCAATCGCCCACAGATAGGTAGAATTTCCTGTCCAGTCATTACCTGCTTCTCTAAGACCGTATGAAGTTTGTCCTGCTAAGCTGAGACCAAAACCAAATTGTCCTTCTATATCTGTTTCAGTGATACTAATATTTAGGGTATTATACTCCCTTACATATCTTTCATTGTCACTTGATGCGATAAACCCACTAACTCCACCGCCACAATTCATATGTATTCCAAGGGATTGAACTGGACCTACGACTATGTCAGCCCCATAATCAACCGGAGATTGAATTATTCCTAGTGAAATTGGATCACATCCCACAATGGTTTCTGAACCATTTTCAGCAGCTAGTTCAGAAATTATCTTTCCATTTATTTCAATCAATCCAAAATAGTTTGGAACTTCAAAGTAGATTCCTGCAACATCTTTAGATAAAATTTCTTTTAAATGATCTATATCTATATTCCCTGTATTTTCTTCATAATTGACTTCTAGGATTTCAATATGACCTTCCATATTCTTAGGTTCACAATAATTTTGAATTACTCCCTTTCTTTCAGGATCAATGATTTTTGGAATTATAATTTTTTCCCGTCCTGTGATTCTTGAAGCCATGCGGATTGCATGTCCTGCTGCGCATCCATAACTATAAACGGGAAGTCCCACCATATCTAATTTTAATAATTCCCCTAATAAACTACAAAATTCGAAGAGTGCCTGATTCCTTCCATGATCTGATGACGGTGTTCCCCATACATTGGTTAAAAATTCTGCTCGACCTATAATTTCATCACATATTGCTGGCACATGATGTTGCCAACAACCAGCACCAAGAAAATTTAAGTTTTTTTCGCAGTTAGAATTTTTTGACAAAATTGAAAGTAAATGTTGCTTCAAATCGAGTTCTGATAATAGTTGCTCAGGTAGATTTAATGGGGAAGATAGTCTGTGTTTATCAGGTATTTGTTTAAAAAGATCATTAATATTTTGTGCCCCAATAGCATTCAACATTTCTGCCTTAGTTTTTCCTGCAGAATTTGGCATATACGGATGTGCTTTAGATTTAACTTGTTCCATATTGTTCCCCTTTTGAATAATTCAAGAAAAAAGACTTAAAAAAAGATTATTCTGTAAATCATCCTAAATTTTTTTAGTATGACCTGGACGACTTAAGATCATATCTGCTAATATTCTCGCTGAAATTGGTCCTCCCGTAAAACCCATCCATGGGAATGCACATACAAAAAAACCACTAATTGAGTAGGCCTCTCCCAAAATTGGAATCCAATCATCCGTTGCATTTACCCATGCCGGCCATGTTCGGACAAGTTGTGCGGATTCAAGACTCGGAACAACATCAGTGGCAACATTTAAGTTTCTTATAACAGATTCAAAACAAATTAAAAGACGTCCAGAAATCTTGTCAATCAGGCTTGGCCAGCCACCACCGATGACGCAAGAACCATGAAGAGTCTGCTTTAAAGTTAGACGTTCACCAGCTGAATAAATAAGATGATCTATTAATTGTTCAATCGGTTCAGTTATATTTGATTGTATTGGTACTGCAAATACCTTGTTTTCTAGTCCGACCATAGCATTAATACTACCCACATCGGTCCCTGCACAGTTTACAACACGGTTACAAGTGAAAGACCCTTTTGTTGTATCCACTTGAAATTCTTTACGTTTTACTGAAATCCCTTTGACTTCAGCTTGTCTAATTATTTGAACTCCTAAGATTTCTGATTTTGATGCAAAAGCTGGAGTCACCAAAAGAGGATTCGCTTTCCCCTCCTCAGGGTAGTACATTGCACCTATAGTATCTTCAGAAAGATATGGAGCGAATTTTCTCAATTGGGACTTATCAAGGTATTCTGAATGGATTCCAAATTTTTTCTCAATAGCTGCCTTTGCGTGGATAGCTTTGATTTCCTTTTCGTTTTTTGCGACCAAGAGCCCACCGCATAGACTAATTTCCAAATCAGTTTCTAATGACTCTTCAATTTTTTTCCATAACTGAATCGATTCATGCATCAGGCTTAACGTAGGACCAAAAGTATGGGCCCATTCTTCACCTTTATCTAAAAAAGTTTCATGCGGAATTTGTCCATGAAGACTTCCCGAATTTGCTCCAGATGATGCACTATTTAATCCTGATCGCTCTAGTAAAGTGACCTCAACTCCATCCAATGCTAGAAAATAGGCTAGTGCACATCCACAAATTCCACCACCAATTATGATTACATCAGTATCCAAGTTATTACACTTACAAATATATATTTTTGTCTTGACACATTAATTATTATATATTATATATTATTATAACAATATTGAACTTATCAATATTGAACAGCTTAATCTGTTAACAGTCAACACTGAGATATATTAAGCTTAATTTTTCTCAAAGTAATAATTTAAATATAAGGAGAATATATGAAACATTTTATTTTTCAAGTTGTGATAATTGTAATAAACGTTTTTTTGTTATTTGGAACTGCCCAGGCAGATAAACGTACTTTGCGAATAGCTGTTGCAGATGATGTTGCCACAATGGATCCTACATTTGGCCAATCAGGAGCAACAAATTTATTTTTAAAGAATACTTATCTTCAGCCAATACAATATGCTATTCCAAATGGTTCTTATGAATCAACAAATGCTGATACAACCATTTTTGAAGGAAACTCCGTAGAGTCATGGAAAGTTACTAATAATGGTCGTAATATTTTACTCACCATTCGGAAAGGGATGACTTTCCCAACAACTGGCAATCCTGTAACCGCGGATGACTTCTGGTGGACTCTTGAGCGAGCTCTAGGGACAAAGGCTGGTCCTGCATGGGTCTGGGGTAACATTGGTATTGCAAGTATGGATCAAGTAAAGCGGGTAAACGAATGGACCATTGAACTTGTCGATACCAGGCCATCCGCGATTCAATTCCCACTGATGCGCGATCAGACTCTGGGGTTGCTCGACAGCAAAGAAGTCTCCAGTCATGCGACTAGTGAAGATCCTTGGGCTTTAAAATGGATGTCAAGAAATTATGCAGGAAATGGTGCATATGTTCTTGAAACTTGGGAACCCGGGACTCGAATAGTATTAAAGGCTAATTCTAGTTTCTTTGCAGAACAACCATACTTCAATCGTATTGAGCTACTCGTCATACCAGAATCTTCTAATAGAATGGCCATGTTAAGTACTGGAGATGTGGATATCGCATTTGCCCTATCAGCTGCAGAATTAAGTCGCGTTGAAAAAGTGAGAGGCGTGAAAGTACTATCAATACCCGATCGACAAAAGCTTAACGTAGGACTAAATGTTAGAAAAGGAGCTAAATTTGAAAATGTAGCGCTGAGGCAATCTTTGGCATATGCTGTTCCGTATGATGATATTGTTTATGGTGTATTAAAAAACCGTGCAGCAAAGTCTGCTGGCCCAATGTCTGTAAACTCACGTTTCTTTGACCTTTATAACTTAGCAGATATGCCAAGTTATTATACTGATTTAGATAAAGCTAGAGATTTGTTGAAAGAAAGCGGATATGGAGATGGATTTTCTTTTGAACTTATTACAGCTAAGGGTGTGCCGCACGTAGAACAGTCAGCTGCAAGCCTTAAAGCATCTTTTGCAAAAATTGGTGTCGATATGACAATAACACCTGTCTCCCAAGCCAAAATGGCTGAGAAGAACGGACAAGGTACCTATGATGCTTTTATGCGTGACTGGCTAACAGATTATGTAGATGATCCTTATTATCACTTTTTTCTGTGGTGGGGAACAGGAGTGGTAATAAATTGGACAGGCTATAGTAATACTCAAGTAGATGAATGGTATCAATCTACTGCAGCTATTGTAGATGATACTAAAAGGAGGGCTCCATATCGAAATGCTATCCGACAACTGATTAAGGATTCTGCAATGCTTTGGTTAGCAGACGGCGATTATACTCTAGCAGTTCGAGATGATATTGTTGGTATTACTTTACATCCTGATACACTTTTGTATTTGCGTCCACTAAAACGTAGGTAAAAATAATTAGGAAGCATGAATCTGAAGTTGATCTTTTTAGAGGTAAACAGCTTCCTTTTTAATGAGTTAATTGATGAAATTAACAAAGTATCATATTAGCATTATAAGAAAAAAATCAATTGATTTTTATTCATTCCTATTTAAATTTACCCTTTTAAATTTAGCATATAACTTCAGTTGTCTGGTAGGCTTTTACTATGGGAAATTTTTAACCTCACTAAAGATTTTGCCATCAAAAACAATGCTTGGGCAGGACTAATGATACGGATAACAAGTTATGTTCGCAATTGCTTGACACACTCGATAATTATGTAACAAATTAGTGAGTCATCTCCGTCCTGAACAACTGGATTAGGTATTGAAGTGTAAGAGGAATTCTTGATACAAATGTGATGAAATTGCAAGAAAAACTTTCTAAAGAAAGACAAATAGTTAAGAAAAGTAAATTTAAGACTTTACTTATACTAGCCCAAGAATTTTACAGGCTTTCAAAGTTGTATCAACCGGCCTGTTAAATTTGTTGAGTAGTTAGAACAGACGTTCAATAAGTTCTTCATTGCCTTTGGCCAATCTTGTTTTATTACATATGATTTTTTCTTCTAAACCGGTTCTGCAATGGCCATCTGATTCTAGGGGGATTTTCGTAAATAGAAGTTGGGGGAATTTATAGACCCAGTTGCCAAAGAGGCCATATCTAGTTTTAAATCGAGCATTACCCATCTTTCTTCTGCACTTCGACCTCTCCCGCCAGTAGAAAACTGAATTATAATTTCAGGACAAGTTTCTTTAATAACAACTAAAAGCTCTTTAAATTAATTGACATCCGATAAAGGGCTTTCGTCTTCATGTTTTCACTAATTTAGCAAAAATAGATTTTTGAATATTTAATAAAAAGGTTTTTATGAAAATGAACAAACCTCTTTGTAAGCTTGGATTGGAAATTTGGGCTTGGCGAGCAAGTCAGCAACCAAATTCTGGTGATGATATCCCCAGACTTCCAAGAAGTGGAGAACCGCAGAGAGTTTCAATTGCAACTTCCCGAGGGCATGAAAGTAGACCTGTAGGATGGCGTCCGGAATTTTCTGCAACTTCAGTCGAGAAGTTCCGTTCTAAACGCAATGATTTCTTAAATCGTTGGAATAAATTCGATCCGAATTCACTCTCAGTTAGTGATGCAGTAGATCATCGCCTTCTTGGGTCATTATTATCAAGAGTGTACTGGGAACTTGACGTTATGAGAAGTTGGGAGCGTGATGCTTTGTTTTGGATTGATCAGGCACTGGGGCCTTATATGGATTTACTTTTAGATCCTATGGAATTTTCTGAGCAAAGAGCAACGTCCGTTATTAAAGCCCTTGAAAATGTTCCAGCTATTTTTTCCGAAGCTTGCTCAGCCCTTGAAGAAACTGCTGTAGCCCCATTCGCACAAGCTGCGATAGAACAATTTTCTTCAGGAGTAGATATTCGAGGTGGTAAATTTCCTGACATAGGGGAGCGTATTGCTATGTCTACAGGAGCCCTGGAAAGTCATATTCCAGTTCCTATGCATGAACGTTTGGCACTAGCATCGAAAAAAGCTGGAGAATCTGCAGAAGAATTTCGAAATTGGTTGGAATCACGAGTTGATTCCATGAAAACCAGTACCGCTGTCGGAAGGGATGTTTTTATATGGTTTTTGAGAAATGTTTCCATAATGCATGAAAGTCCCGAAGATTTAGTTGATGGTGCTCGTCGTGAGTACTGCAGATCGTTAGTTTGGGAAAAACTTTCTAATCATCTGTCAAGCTCGGTTCCTTTACCACCTCTACCAAATTCGGCAAAAGAACAATGTGAAATTGAAGCAATAGATGAACAATCGATTAGAGATTTTTACGTAAATAACAGACTATTATCTCAACCAGATAATCTTGGTCATTACCTCAACGCTCCTATACCTGATTATCTTGCTCCAGTTGGATTTCTAGCAGTTACTAACGATTTAACGGATGAATATCGTCTTGATCAGAATGGTGTATCTTATGTTCCTGACCCGAGCTTGGATTTAGGCTATTTTCACGCTGCTAATGCAAGAGACCCTCGCGCAGGGATTATCCACGAAGGTGTTCATTATCAGCAACTTGCTCTTGGATATCGCCATGAAAACCCTCTGCGAAGACGTTATTATGATTCAGGATCAAATGAAGGAATAGCTCACTATAATGAAGAATTAATGTTACAGGCTGGCCTTTTTGAGTCTGCACCTCACACTAGAACAGTTATTTGGAATTTTATGCGTCTTCGCGCTTTGAGAGTGGAAGTTGATATTGGTTTGGCAACAGGAGATCTTTCACTTGAAGAGGCCGCGGGTCTTTTTTCGAAAAAAGTTGCTGTGGATAGAGCAACCGCACTCAAGGAGAGTGCATTTTATGCTGGAAATCCTGGGGTAGCACTTTCATACCAAGTTGGTAAACATCAGCTAATGAGACTTATTTCAGAAGCAATAGAGGTACAAGGTGAGAGTTTTGAATTTCAAAAGATTCATGATGCTGTCTGGAAAGATGGGAATGTTCCTTTTGCTCTGCTAAATTGGGAAATTAATGGTTGTCGAAAAGATTTAAATGCTATTGATGAAGATCCATTAACTGGAGTATTGCCCCCCAAACCAGAATTTGATCGCTAAATTACAGTCGCTGTATTATGGATGAATTTAAAGTTGCTATAGTTACTGGAGCAAGTTCTGGTATTGGGGCTGCAGTTGTTAAGAGGTTATCTTCAATGAATTTCAAAGTAATTATGCTTGCTCGTGATTTGTGCCGAATGGATCTTATTGCAGAGCAATGTGAGGCAAATTTTAAGCCTGTACCTATTGTAACCGATCTAAAGAATTCTGGAAGTGTCAATAATGCTTTTGCAAAAATTAAAAAAGATTTTGGACACATAGATGTTTTATGTGCTGTAGCTGGAATTTTTCTGAATGAGAGTCCTATTTCAAAGCAGCTAGATTCTGAGTGGAACGATGTCATTGAAACCAATTTAACAGGTGTGATGCGTTGCCTTAGATCATCTTGGCCTCTGTTTAGTAGAGGAGCGTCTATTGTCACTGTCGGCTCAGTATTAGGCCATATGTCTCAGCCGGAAGTAGGAGCATATGCAGTTTCTAAAGCAGGCTTAGCTGCTTTAACTCGAACTGTTGCAAGTGAAGGGGCTTCAAGAGGAATTCGTGCAAATTTGATTACTCCTGGAATGGTAAATACCCCGATGAATCAAAAAATGGCAGAAGCCAGTGGCAATACTCGGAATTGGTGGAGTGAACGGCTTAGTTCAATACCATTGAAACGCGCAGCTGAGCCTGAGGAAATTGCAGAAGCTATTTGTTGGTTGTCAGTTGAAAATTCAAGTTTTATTACAGGGGCTGAACTTAGAATGGATGGAGGGGTTTTACTCGGTCCACTGCCTGGTTTTGAAAAAAACAACTAATATAGGAGAGATCTATGACCAGAATACGATACATTGAACCAGTTGATAGCAATCTTTATGGGCAAAGCCGAACAGATCTCATGAATAAGATTTCATCACCTAATACGACAATTGAAGTTTGCAATATAAGCCTTCCTAAAGAACTTTCGGGACCTATGCTTCCCCCTGTGCCTCTCTATCTAAATGAAATTATTAGTGAGGTTTTAAAGGCAGAAAGAGACGGATGTGATGCCGTAATTATAGGCTGTTGCTCGGATCCCGGTCTTCCTGAAGCTCAGAGAGCAGCCAATATTCCTGTGATTGGACCACTACAGGCAGCTGCTGCTACAGCGGCAGGAAGAGGATTACGATTAGGAGTCCTTTGTCCTGATGAGCATGCCTGGAAAACTACCGCAAACTGGTTAAGGTCGAATTTGAGATATTACGGCCTAGACAGCATAGTAGGTCCAATACGCTTTGTACCTATGCGATCTCCGGGGGAAACTGAGGAATTGATAGGCAATACTAATTTAAGTGCGGAGGAAGTAGATAAGATTTTTCGAAAAAAATTACATGAAAATGCTGTTCCAGTTGCTAAGAAATTGTTAGAAGAAGACGAATCAAAGGCAGTTTTATTTGGATGTACTTTATGGGGAGGGATGATTCATGAGATTAACGACAAAGTAGACGCACTATGTTTAGATCCAATTATTACAGCTGTTCATTTTGCCGAATTTCAGGCTTCATTAAAATTATAGAGCAATTTTCTAAAAATTTTCAGTAATTTAATAATTTTAAACAAATAATATGTACCATTTACAAGTAAATAAAAACTGGAGATAGAGTTTTGACTAACCGAATTGGGATTGACATAGGGGGTACATTTACAGATTTAGTTATAGAAGGGGAAAAGCATTTCAAACAAATTGGTAAAGTACTTACAACCCCTGAAAATTTAGTTGAAGGAGTGCTTAAGGCTATTGAGATATCTAGTGCTGAGTTGGACGAAACAGAACTTTTTATTCATGGAACAACCGTAGGAATTAATAGTATCTTGGAGCGGAAAGGAGCACGAGTTGCGCTTTTAACTACAGAAGGTTTTAAAGATGTTTACATTATAGGTAGAGGACATCGCCCAGATATGTTCAATTTGAAGTATCAGAAATCTTTACCTTTGTTAAAAAGGGAAGATATTTTTGAAGTGCGGGAGCGTATGAATGCTGATGGGCAAGTAGTAGAAAAAATAGACTTTCAATTTCTTGCCTCAGTTTTAAACGATATAAAAAAGAAAGGTTTTGAAGTAGTAGCAGTTTCCCTCCTTCATAGTTATATTAATCCAGACCATGAGCTTGAAGTTCGGAATTATTTTCAAGATCATTTTAACTCAATTCCAATTGTATTAAGTCATGAGGTGGCACCAGAATGGCGGGAATATGAGAGGACTTCAACAACTGTCGTTTCTGCCTATATAACTCCAATCGTAAAAGATTATCTCCATCGTCTTTCAAAAGAACTTAGTAATAAGAAGTTGAAAGTTCCAGTTCACATTACACAGTCTAATGGTGGTTCAATGTCATCCTCACAAGCTTCGGAACAAGCAGTTCTGACTCTTTTTTCTGGGCCAGTTGGTGGAGTGGTTGGAGGAAAGGAGATTGGAAGATTACTAAATCAATCCAATATGATTTGCATCGACATGGGGGGTACCTCTTTTGATGTTTCCCTTATCAGAAATGGTGAAGTTGAGCTAAAATCAGAATTTGAGCTTCAAGGTTTACCAATTTTGGCTCCTTCTGTGGAATTGGTTTCTATTGCAATGGGGGGTGGTAGTATTGTAAAGGAGGTCACAGGGGGATTGCGAGTTGGGCCCGAATCAGCTGGCTCTAATCCTGGTCCAGCTTGTTACGGACTTGGTGGAAAAATGGCTACAATTAGCGACGCCAATGTGGTATTGGGGCGATTGCCACCGGAACAACTTTTAGGAGGTAATCTAAAGCTAGATATCGAAGCAGCCCAAAAATCTATTAGGGAAGTGGGTTCCCAGCTAGGACTTGATACTATTTCTACGGCAGAACAATCACTTGAAGTGGCACATTTTAAAATGGCACAGGCTATTAGAGAATTAACCGTAGAAAGAGGTCTAGATCCTAGAGAATTTTCTATCTGTGCATTTGGTGGAGCAGGACCTTTGCATGCTGCATTCATAGCAGAAGAACTTGAAATTAAAAAGATTGTAATTCCTTCGGTTGCAGGAGCATTTTCAGCATGGGGAATGCTGCAAGGTGGTCTGCGTCATGATATGACCATAACTTATTTTCGAAAATTTAATGAAGCGAAAACCGATATATCTGATACGATGTCTTTACTTAAAAAAAGAGTGCTAAAGCGAATTATAGATGATGGAGCTGATCTTCGATCTATTCGTTATGAATCAAGTGCAGAGATGCGTTATACAGGTCAAGAGTATTCTCTTTTAGTGCCTTTGCATAAAGATTCTGTGGATAATGTATTGCTTGAGTCATTCCATGAAGCCTATTTTCTAAGATACGGACATTCCCAACCGGATGCACCTGTCGAATTTGTTTCACTTCGAATGGCTGGAATTGTAGATTTTGAAAAAACTAAAAGCACGTTATCAACAGTTAAATCTGGTGGAACTATTCCTGTTGGTGAAACAATAGTTTTTTTCAACGGTAAATCAGTTAGTGTCCCTATCTATTCTCGGGAAAGCATAGAAAAAACAATAGAAGGGAATGCAATAGTTGTGGAAAAATCTACAACTATAATTGTTCCGAGAGAATGGAGTATTCTTCCAACCAAAGGTGATCATCTTATTATGGAGCGGAATTCAAAATGAAAAATTTTGATAATAAGCCAAATCCTGCCACAGTTGAAGTTGTGAGAAATGCTTTTATTTCTGGTGCGGAACAAATGCGACGGAATCTATATCGTTCCTCATTCAGCCCTGTAATATATGAGATGAAGGATTGTTCAGTTGGAATTTTCAATGCTGAGGGAGATCTGCTTGGTCAAGCGCCAGGTCTTCCATTCTTTTTAGGTAGTTTGGGGGGTACAATCCGTGCCGTAATAGCACAAAAAAATGTAGACATTTTCCATGCAGATGATATTTGGATCGTTAATGATTCTACAATTTGCGGAAGTCACTTGAATGATATAACTGTATTCGCTCCTATTTTTGTTAGAAATAAATTGAGAGGTTTCGCAGGAGCTAAAGCTCATTGCAATGATGTTGGAGCTAAAGACCCTGGTTATGTTGGAGACACTACTGACATTTTTCAAGAGGGACTTCGTATTGGTCCAACACGAATTGTTGATTCTGGGAAAATGGACAAGCAAATAATGGATTTAATTGCTCTGAACTCTAGATTCCCAATCGCCATCGTTGGTGATATTATGGCTGAATTTGCAGCTTGCCGAACAGGCGTTGAGTGTTTTAAATCGATAGTGGATCGTTATGGATGGACGCAGGTTTCTATGTCAATAGATGAATTTTTTAGACAAGCAGAAGAGCTAGATAGAGAATCGGTTAGACTTATACCTAATGGAGAATACTCTTCTGAAGGTAGCTTAGATAATGATGGTGTAACAACAGAGCCGGTCAATGTTAAAGTTACTGTCCGGATAAAAAATGATGAGATGGAAGTAGATCTGACTGGTTCAAGTTCACAATGCACAGGAAGTGTTAATTCAGGTTTAGTACAGACCCGTTCAGCTATAGAACAAGCTTACAAGTTTTTGGTTAACCCTTCAATAGCAGTTTCAGGAGGTAATTTTCGTAATCTTCGAACCATAGTTCCTAAAGGTACCTGTTTTAACCCAAATGAGACTGCTCCATGTCTTCATTATGGTCCCCATCTTATGCTGGCAATGGATCTGATTATACGAGCCTTGAGTTCTGCAATTCCGGATCGAACTGCAGCAGGTCACGTCGGGGATTCTTGGAATGTGACTTTAGTTGGTGAGGATGAAAATGGTTTGTTCCTCTCAGGAGAATCACTGGTTGGAGGATGGGGTGCATATCAAGGTGGTGACGGTGAGTCCGCGTTAATTCATTCTGCAGCAGGTGATTTTAAGAATTTTCCTATAGAAACACAAGAGCAACGATATCCTTTAAGAATTTTAAAATATGGTCTTCGTGAAGGATCTGGAGGGATCGGAAAATGGGTAGGTGGAATGGGTATTATCAAGGAATATGAGGTACTCGCTCCATGTAGACTACAGCTCTGGTTTGAAAGAGTAGGTACACCATCATGGGGGTTATTTGGGGGCAGGGACGGTGCACCGCCAGATGTTTCTGTAACCATTCCTGGTAAAAAACCAAAGAAAATTTATAAGGTTAATGCGATGCCTATCCCTGCTGGCACAAAAATACTTGTAAAAACTGGGGGAGGGGGAGGTTGGGGTACTCAGGAATAAAAATTCCATTAATTAGCATCGATTAAAAAGATTAATTGATGAAAATAACAAAAATTATTTTTTAGAAAATTATGAATAAATAATTTTAATATCTACTTACATTAACGCTGAATTAGAAAATTTATATTTAGTAATTAAGCTGTGATATTTAGAAGATATTCTTCTATAATCTTCTAATATTATACTGAAGATTAAAAATTGATTTGTTAGTAAATTTAATAGATATCTTTAATTGTTTAAAAAAAGTTTATTTAATAGAAGTATAAAGTTATAAATTTGAATATCATAATAAAACATTTCTTCAAAAAAATACGTCGACAAAAAATTAAAATTTTGTAAATATGAGCAAATAATTATTTAAGTTTCTAAACTACGGATAACTGAATAATTTACTTTGAAATGAATAAATAACTTCATTTAACTATTTAGCAAAACCTAAAAAAGACTTAAAACTTAGTTGTAAAACAATTATAAAATATTTAGTACTTATTCTATAATCATCACCTGTATTATTTTTAAGTGTATTGCAATAAATTTAATGAAAATCAAAATACTTTTAAAATTAGGGTGAAATAAATGAAATTGCAAAATTACTCAGGATCTGAAGATCCACAACAAATAAATAAATATGCTATTTTTAGCAGGTTGATGAGGTACTTTATTAAAAGGTTAGGTATCTTGTTTATAGTCTTAATAGCGGTGTCAATGCTGACATTTAGTGTCACCCGAATTGCTGGTACGCCGTTATATGCTGCAATTGGTGTTTATAGCACTAAAGAAATGATTGAGGAGCGTAAAGAGCAAATGGGTTTAAACAAACCTTTATGGGAGCAATATACCAACTACCTAATTGGTCTTGCGAATGGCAATTTGGGATCTTCAAGAAGAACTTTTGCACCTGTCAAGGATGAAATTGGTGATAGATTGCCTGCTACAGCAGAACTTGTAATATTCGCTGTGGGTCTATCGACACTCTGGGCAGTCCCACTTGGTGCTATAGCAGCTTTTAAACCACATGGATGGGCTGATAGGTTAGGTAGTATACTAAGTCAATTCGGGGTATCTGTACCGAGTTTCTGGCTAGGACTTATTTTTATTTATATTTTTTATTATATTTTAGGAGTATTCCCTGCTCCTTTCGGACGACTTGGTGGAGCTGACCCACCTTCTTTTGTCACTGGTTTATATTCTATTGATGCCTTGATTAATGGGAACTTGACTTTATTTTTAGAGACACTTAAATATATTGCTATGCCTGCAATAACATTATCATTTACGAGTAGCCCCCCCATTTTTTCCGTTACACGAAGTGCTGTTTCAAATGTACTTGGTAGCCAGTTTGTGGAAGCGGCTCGCAGTTACGGTATTCCAAGTCGAGTAATAATATTTCGTCATATTGCTCCAAACGCAGCTCCACCAATTATAAATATTGTTGCAATGACTTTTGGTTACTTGATTGGTGGTGCAGTCTTGGTTGAAGTAGTTTTTTCTTGGCCGGGAATAGGTACATATGCGGTTCAGGCTATGGATTTCTCGGATTATGACCCAGTTCTTGGTGTTGTACTTCTTTCAGCAACAATTTATGTAGTTATATACTTTTTGGTAGATATTCTACAAGTTTTACTAGATCCTAGATTGCGTGAATGATTAAGATTATCATAAGTATTCTGTTAAAGAATCATAAAAACTTACAAAAGATGATTAATCAATTAAGACGTCCTCCCGTTTTTGTTTTTTTAATAATGTTGTTTATTGTAGTTTTTGGACCTTTGTTAGCCCCTTATGATCCTATAGAGCCTAAGCCAATGAATACACTTGCTGCTCCTTCATGGGACCACTGGTTTGGAACTGATAATTATGGTTTTGATATATTATCTAGAGTTTTATATGCAGCACAAATCGATTTTAGTCTTGCATTAGTTGGTGTATTGATTGGAGGGGGAATTGGTTCCCTGTTGGGAGCATCTGCAGCATATAGAGGAGGTATAACGGATTTCTTTTTACTTCGATTTGTAGAAGTCGTTCAGTCATTTCCAGTTCTTCTCTTTGCTCTTGCTTTATTTGCTGCAATTGGAGGAGGAAGTAGAAACATGGTACTAGCCATCGCTATTGTTAATATTCCGCTGTATCTTAGAATTATTCGAAGTTCATTACTGCCACTTCGAACTGCTGAATTTGTTGATGCTGCACGCTGTGCAGGGCTAAATGGATTCATCATTGTCATTAAGCATTTTATTCCAAATGCAAAAGGACAAATCTTTTCATTGTTCGTTTTGTCTTGCGCATATGCGATTCAAATCATTGCTGGTTTGAGTTTTATTGGGCTAGGTGTCGAACCTCCACATCCAGAATGGGGTTCAATGATCAATGCTGGAGCGGGTTATATTATGCTTGGAGTTTGGTGGCCATCGATCTTTCCTGGGCTCGCCATTGTAATTTCGGTTTACGCAATTAATGGATTAAGTCGCCAACAAATGACTGATCAGATTCGGAGTTCAGTTTGAAAAAACTACTGGAAATAAATAGAGTTCATGTAGAAATTAAGTCAATTAATAAGCGTAGCGTACATCCGCTTAAGGGTGTTGACCTTCAGGTGGGTCACGAGGAAACAGTTGGTCTTGTTGGAGAGAGTGGATGCGGCAAATCAATGATCTTAAGAACAATCTTGAGAATGCTCCCCCATGGGGGTTATCAAACTAAAGGAAAAATTTTACTTAATGGAGATCGTATAGATAAAGCAGGGGATAAGTATTTTGAAACAATTAGAGGGAGAAAGATTAGTATGGTTTTTCAGGACCCAGTTTCTGCTCTTAGCCCCTTAATGCGCGTAGGTGAACAAATATCAGATATATATCGTTATAATGTCCATTCAACAAAGGTAGAAGCATGGGATTTAGCATTAAATTTATTAGAAGCTTTAGGCATTGTTAACCCAAAAAAAGTGGCTTATCGATACCCTCATCAGATGAGTGGAGGAATGGCACAACGCATTAATATTGCTATGGCATTGGTATGTGAACCACAACTCCTTCTTGCTGATGAGCCTACAACTGGCTTGGATGTAACAACTCAAATGCAAGTACTGGAATTACTTCGTGATCAACTTACTAGATTACGAGCTTCTTTGCTCTTTGTATCTCATGATCTTAGAGTAGTTAAAAAGATTTGTACTAAAGTAGGAGTTATGTATGAAGGAAAAATTGTCGAGTTTGGAAAGTCGAATGAAGTATTTTCTTCTCCATCTCATCCATATACTCAACGTTTATTAGAAGGTGCAACCCTTTGATGAACCTATACTTCAAAAATTAATTCCTGGATCCTTAATAAAATACAATTTTTAAAAGTTAAGCCTTTTTCAAAAAAATTATATTTGAAAATTAAACTTTGTGATTATTAATTACCATTATCTTTTAAAATCTACTTTAGATTATTTAAGTCAACACCATTCAGGCTAGTCACCAAATTATTTTTATGAGTAACAAAGAAAAAATCTTTTTCGAAGTTCGAAATCTTACTAAAATTTTTCGACCGGTGGATTTATATGGTAAAACTGAAATAATAAAGGCTCTTAATAATGTTTCTTTTTCTGTGAGCTTAGGTCAGACTATGGGCATAGTAGGTGAAAGTGGAAGCGGTAAGTCAACAATAGGAAGATGTGTGCTCGGTCTCACTGAATTAAGTTCTGGAGAAATTATTTTAGGAGGTGAACAGATTAATTATAAAAGAAAGAAAGATATTAAAAATTTTAGACGTAAAATTCAGATTGTTTTCCAAAATCCTCAAAGATCATTCAATCCGATATATAATATAAGGACCTCAGTTGGGGAGTCTCTAAATGTTAGACCCGAATGGTCCAGGAAACAACGTCAAAAACGTATAGAAGAAGTATTAGATGCTGTTAAAATTAATGAGGAATTAAGAAACCGTCGTCCAGAACAACTCAGCGGAGGACAATTGCAAAGGGTTGCTATTGCAAGAGCTATTGCTCCCGAACCAAACCTAATTTTTCTAGACGAGCCAACATCTTCTCTTGATCTTTCTGTTCGCAGTGAAGTCCTTGGTCTTCTAAATGAACTTCAGAATACTTTGAATATTACATATGTTTTTGTTTCTCATGACCTTGAAGTAGTACGTGCAATTACTAATAACGTTATTGTTATGTACCGCGGACAAATTGTTGAAGAGGGTTCTTCAGAAGTTTTATTTAAAAATCCTTCACATCCTTATACGCAGGCACTTTTGGCGGCTAGTGAATTTTAATCGTGAATAATTAAAATTCAAAAAGATAATTTCCCCTTTTTTTCTTATGTTATGAGATACTTGGCATTACGTATAAAGGACCATTTATTCAGCTAAAAATTAATACCTATAATTATTTTCTGATTAAATATTAAATTTTAATTAGACAATAATAATATTATATTAAGATTATTGTCGGTTTTGAACTGTATATTAATTGATGTATATGATATCTATTTTTTAACATTTAAAAAATAAATTTGTAACTATTAAAACAGACCTATGAAATACAAAAAAATTATTAATTATTCAATTTGATTTTAAAGTTATGATTTTTAAATTATTAACATATTTTTGCAATTTTAAGTATGGATGGGCGAGAATTATAAAAAACCACTCAAACTAGGTTTGATAATTAACCCTATAGCTGGAATGGGTGGAAAAACTGGACTCAAGGGTAGCGATGGTTCAAATACTTTAAAAAAAGCTTTAAGTCTTGGAGCCAAAAGAGAATCAGCAAATCGTGCAGAACAAGCTTTGCTTCCTTTAAAGTTCTTGAGTAACAAATTTTCACTCATAACCTGCTCAGGAGAAATGGGACAGAAATCCTGCAATAGGATAGGTTTAAAAACAGATTTTATAATAAATATTGATACAAAAGATACCACAAGAATCGATACAATTAATGCTGTTAAAAAAATGGTCCAAAAAAAGGTGTCTCTGATACTTTTTTCAGGTGGTGACGGAACAGCTTGTGATGTTTTTACTGCTCTTCAAGATAAAACACCCATTTTAGGTATTCCTGCAGGTGTAAAAATGCATTCTTCAGTATTTGGAACAAGTCCAAATGCTGTTGGCTCCTTAGTTAGTAGAATAATTCTAAATCAGTTAGATCAATTTCCCATATGTTCTGCAGAAATAATGGATTTAGATGAAGATATGCGAAGATGTGATCAAATAAGAACTAAATTAATCGGTTATGCAACCATCCCCAGTGATAAGTTCTTGATACAAAATCCTAAAAGCTATGTCCAATTGAACGACGAAGATTCAATTGAGGGTATTGGGGAATATTTGGAAAAACAATTAAATAATGAAGCAACTTATATTGTTGGACCAGGCCGAACGACACAGAAATTTCTAGAAAGAATTGGCATCTCAGGTACACTGCTTGGAGTTGATGTTCTTAAAGGTCTAAAATTAATTGGGCGTGACGTTAATTACCGACAATTGGATTTGTTATCTAGAGACGGGCTCTTGTATATAATCTCAGGAATTATAGGTGGGCAGGGATTTTTATTCGGTCGGGGTAATCAACAAATTACAGCTGAAATAATTCGAAGAGTACAGAGAGAAAATATTATAGTTGTAGCAAGTACCAAAAAGATATTTGAACTTCCTCGGCAATGTATTCTTATTGATACTGGAAACAAAAAATTAGATAATGAACTTGCTGGTTATCTTAAAGTTCAAACTGATAAAAATTTAACGTTTGTAATAAAGGTTGAAGTTGCTTAATTTTTATCAATTTTTGGTGAGATCCAATTTTTTGGAGCAGTCTTTCGTTTAAATGGAAAAATATTGACCGTAAAACCAGAATCACTACCATTCATAAACATTGTTCTTTTTGTTATAACCCAACGATCATTCTCTCGTCTTAATTCATCATGATACTGGCCAAAAATAGTTGCTGTTGTCTTATCAGGTCTTTCATGCCATGCATGAACATAACTTATCGAAGATGCATTGTATGACCCGTTAAAATGAATGCTTACGTTTGATAAATGATGCGAAGTCCTTTCCCATCGCCACATTCTTTCAAGAGATTTAGCTACTGCTTTAGGTCCACAACTATTCAATTGATCATCTGGTCCAAATTCTACAACACAATCTTCTGAGAATAATTCAGCGATTGCGTTTAAATCCATATAATCAAGTGCACGACAGTACTCAACTAGTAGAGCAGTTATTTCTCGTTCATCCAAGATCTTTTTGATTAAATCATTCATTTAAATATTAAACAGTTTTATGTTGTTACTTATTACCAGAAAATATGCATAAACTTGTATTAATTTTGATAATCTTCATAGTGTAATATAATTTCTCTATGTATAGATTTTTATTACACTAATTAATTAGCCACTATCAAAAATTTAGATAGTAAAACTTTAACATATTTTGCAAACTATTTTTAACTTCAATTTATATTTAAATTATAATCTTATTGTAATTTAGTTATTTCATTAATTTTAATTGGGGAAATTGGGAATCGTGGCGCGAAAAACTTTTCTTCATCTATCGGTACATGTGTCTCTGACTCTAATATTTCTGTAAGAAATGAGGCACAATAGCGTCCCTGACAACGTCCCATTCCTGCTCGAGTCCGTTGCTTTATTTCTCCAATCGTAAGGCAACCTAATTGTATTTCTTTACGAATATGTCCCATAGTTACAAGTTCACAGCGACATATGAAAGTTTCTTGCTGAGTATCTAAATAATTTGGTAGTTGACTCGAGTATAATTTCCAGAATCCAGATTGAAATTTGCGATGCTTTTTTAATTCACTTCTTGATATTGAACACTCATTATCTTGTTTTTTAGTTATCTTAATTCCTAGGGATAATACTGCATGTATTCCAGCAATTATTCCTTCCTCACATGCAGCATACGCACCACCAAGTCCAGCACAGTCTCCTACTGCATAAATCCCAGGTATTTTAGTTTCAAAATCATTGGAACGATCAACTACTAATTGTCTTCGCAAAGCATCATAAATATGGTCACAGCCCAGGTTACGAAGTAAAATATTAGATGGAAGGAATCCATATCCCATACATACTATATCGCTTTTGAAAGATATATCTTTTTCCCCAAATCGATTACTTGAAGAATTCAGTGAAATAGTTGACTCCAATCCATCACCATTCTGTTTAACAGAAGACAAATTATAATTATAATATATTGGTATATTGTTTTCTTTAAGCTCTTTTATATAACGAATACCCTGAAAAACTAGTTTAGGTGATCCCCTAAACATTTCAATAACCGGTCCAATAGAATTAAAACCTGGCTTGTAAGCTGATTCAGAAATACCTACTATGGATGCACCCGCTCTCGCAAGCTCAAGGGCCACCTGAATATTAAATGGGCCATTTCCGGCAATTAAAATTTCTTTACCCGCAATTACATTATATGTTTTTAATAGACTCTGGACTGCCCCTGTTGTCATAACCCCTGGTAATGTCCATCCGTTAATTGGTATGGGGCGTTCATAAGCTCCTGTTGCAACAATAAGTTTTCGAGGTCTAAATAATATATTACGTTCTTCAATTATTGCTAAAACATTTCGTTCAGCAAATCCAGCCCAGATTTGAACACCATTTAATACTTTGACTCCTGTACTTGACAATCGTTTTATAAGTTTCTTCCCGAGTTTAATTTGTGGGTCAGTCTTAGAAATAAGTGTGGAAGCATGAAAAGGTGTTGGCTGTTTGGAGAATTGGCCTCCAAGTGATACTCGATCATCTATTAAAATCACATCCAACCCAGATTCAGCAGCTATACTGGCTGCAGACATGCCACCTACACCTCCACCAATTATCAGAATGTCTGGCGTTTTGACTTTTATGTCACCATTGTTATTTTCTTTTTGATTTGATAAATTTAACTCATGTTTTCCATAGAATTGCTGTTTAAATATTCGCATCCCATTTTTCACCGTCGACATACAAGCACGTTGGTTTTGATTACCATCTATCTCAACAAGACAATCATGACATACGCCCATTCCACAAAATATTCCTCTTGATTCTCCCGATGAAGTTACCCTCAAATCGATTATACCATATGATGTTAAAGCAGCAGCAATACTATCTCCAGGAAATGCATACAAAACTCGTCCTTCAAACTCAAACTGAATTTGACTTGAAGATTTAATATTTTTTGAGTAAATTGCACGCATTGGAAGATTTTTTTCTTTTAATATTTCATGAATAATTAATTAGGTAGAATGTTTAATGCTTAAGGTATCATCCTAATTTTGCTTATTTTAATTTAAAAATAGTTTCGCATAATTTTTTCAAGTGAAAGAATATAAAGTCTATCATAAGCCAAATTATTTA
>Ga0066376_10001539_pt1 | contig 22336 bp, 23 predicted proteins | sample Knorr_S15_td_Bot_FD_77009 | JGI IMG/M metagenome (GOLD analysis project Ga0066376, IMG submission 77009) | Marine microbial communities from Southern Atlantic Ocean transect - Knorr_S15_td_Bottom_ad_5009_LV_A | ecosystem: Environmental > Aquatic > Marine > Oceanic | place: Southern Atlantic...
AATCACTTTTTGTTGTGGACCTGAAGATGTGTATAATGAAGAAGGAAACTATATAGATGGTAATAAAGAAGGTAAGTGGATTTCTTATTGTGAACATGGAAAGATAATTGAAGAAGGAAACTATATAGATGGTAATAAAGAAGGTAAGTGGATTTCTTACTTTGAAGATGGACAGATATGGTATGAAGGAAACTTCAAAGATGGGAAAGAATATGGGAAATTTATTTATTACGGTTATGGAAACTATAACATCCTCCATAAAGTAAGATTACAAACCTTCAAAGATGGAAAATTAAATGGGAAACACATTGAATATCATATTAATGGGGAAATAAATAGTATAGTAAATTACAAAGATGAAAAAAAGGTTGGGAAGAACAATTTCTATGATAAAGATGGAAAAATATATTGGTCAGGATACTATGAAAATGGAACTCTAATCAATGGAGGGTTTATTGAATCCTATAAACCCTTTGATTTACACTAAAATAATTCAAACGTCTACCCCACATCCTAGACCAATATCACAATTCTTATTTCCTATATATTCTAATAAGATTCTCCAACTAGAATATATCTCATAGGCGCATCTCCTATAAAATTAAATGGATAACAGGTTATTAGTGTTATTCTATCATCAAAACCTGACTCTAACCATTTTATGTCCAGTGGATCAGTAATAATAATATTTGAAATTTTATAGGTTAAATTATTACCAATTTTTTCAAGTTTAATTATATCACCTTCCTTTAATTCTCCTAAGCTTCTAAAAAATGAATCTCTGTGGCCTGCAATGATAACATTCTTTGATTCTAAGCTAGATTCTATGATAGCGGGGCCAAATGCCATTGCCTCAATCTCCTCCCCTTCAAGAATAATTTGATTTAGATTAATTGCTGGAATTTTTAATTTTGCAACAGGAAGAGTATCTGCCCAGCTCCATGCCTTGCTGGAGTTGCCAGTCCTTTTGGTTGTACTCCAAGCTTTTTCAAGCAAGAGCTGAGCACAAATACCCTTCATGTAATAATAAGTTGGCTTGGCAACCAATGAGATGCCAAAACAAAATACTATAAGTGGTAATAATCTAATCCTTTTTAACGTATTCAATCCGTTGCCTGATTAACATCACCAAAGAAATAAAAATTACTCCAATTCCAAAAACAAAATAGATTGGCATATTAGTTGCCGTACCTGGCAATAATTTTCGAGCAGATCTAATGTGACTTATTTGAGTTGGTGAACTCATTGTTTGAGGTTGGGTTTTTATCTTTTGAGTTGGGGATTTCATTGATTGGGGTCGAGGTGCCCACTTTGGAGTTGGAGATTTCATTTTTTGAGTTGGAGATTTTTCGACTAATTGTGGTAGACCTCCAAATACCTTATGATACTCCCAGCCCTCAGGCAAATCAACAGGAACTGGTATAATTTGAGCGATATCACTTGGATTAACAATCTTATGCTCCACCGCAACAAATGAGGTAAATTTTGATACCAAGTTGTGGTTAAGCGCGATATCAAGAATCTTCTGTTCAACACCCCTATCTCCAAGATGCCACTCATCCATGTAAGCAGCTATTTTTTTTCTAGCCCATATCGCACCAATTGATGGATTAGATTGAGATTTATTTAAATCTACAGGAAGGTCAATTTTAAAATATCCACTACCATTCTTCCCACTAAATTCAGCTGATAGCTGGTTAAGGCTATCAACTTTTCCAAAAACAATCAGCGGCTCATCTAAAAATAAGTCAGGGATAGGATTTGGATACAACTCACCCTTTCCATTAAGTTTAAAATTAATACTGCTAAGGATAGGCATCTCAATTTTTTTAAAAAGTTTCTCTATTTTTGAGGAGACCTGAGATTCATTTGAGATGTAGGTAAATGTCCCTCGACCCTCTCTTGAAACTTTTTCAAGCAGATAACTATTGGGAGCAGAGCCTATTCCAATACTAAAAAGTCTAGAATTCCCTAGATTATTTTTTACCAAATTAATTACATTCTGCTCATGCCCCAAGCTGCCATCAGTTATAAAAATTATCATTTTTAATTTATTATCATATGAGGGCATGTTCATTGCAAATTCCAGTGGTGGGAGGGCCTCTGTCCCTCCATCAGCATGAAGAGTTTTGATATATTCAATGGCTGATTGTTTGTTCTCGGGCGTTGCAGGCATAATTTTTGGACTTAAGCTTGTAAAACCAGCTGCAAATGGAATCACATTAAATCCATCTATTTCTTTTAGATTGTTTATTGCAAATATCAAACTGTTTTTGGCCTGCTTGATGGATAGCCCAGACATGGATCCAGATACATCAATTACAAATATCATATCTTTTGGAATATTTATTTCCTGATTAAAATTCTCGTTTGGTGGCATCACCATTAACATAAAATAGTTTTCATCATTTATGCTATTCACAAACAGCGCAGCTTTTGGCTCTTTCCCTTTTTTTATTGTGTATTCAAGCACAAAATCCTTATTTGGAATATTATACTTTTTATCTAGCTCTATATCATAGAGCCCCTCTATTTTTTTATTTATTTTAATATTGTGACTGGGGCTCTCAATCCTTTCAATATCCAGACCAACATCCAAATTAACAGAAAGAGAAATTGAACTCTTTGATCGTTCCCCTGGCTTTACAACAGGGGGTGTTATTTTTGATGCATCAGGCACCACATCAGTATCAAACGCCCAGCCTGTCCCGCTATAACCAGTGACTGTATTGCCTGTGATGTATCGTGGAGCAACCACCATTGGATGTCTGAAGCTAAATACTCCTTTTTTATACTGGACCTCATTTACATAGTTAATTCTAACAATAATAGTATCACCCGGCATTATATTAGAAATGGAATTAGTAAATATGTTGGGCCTTTCCTGGACTGTGAGGCTTGCTCGTTTTCCTTCGTTCCTTGCTTTTACATATACTTCTTTGGCTTTTATTTTTTCTTTTACTATTCCCTGAATCATTCTGTCATTAATAATCATTGTCATATTATTAACAGCTGCATTCGGGGGAAGCGGAAACACGTAAACAGCTTCAATGGGCTCAGTTGAATCATTTGTAAAAACCTGATCAACTGTTGCGCTTGATACCATTCCACTCACATCAATATGAACATTGGTATGAAGATTTGGAATAATATTGTAGTAGCCTTCTGTCCCTGATTCACTCAGAAGTGTTCCCTCTTTGATATCATCTAGAGTAACCTCTGGATGTGATGGATAAATATCATTTTTATTACTATTATTATAAGAGAATAGAAATGATAATAGTAATAAAACGGATATAAAGTGGATAACTTGTCTCATGGACAACCTCTCTTATCGATTGTAAAAGGACTGGCTATAAATCTTACTTTATATAACTATTTTTGTTTCTTTATTTTTTAAATTATAATTGAAATGCAAAGGAAAATAAATACAATAAATTATTTTAAAGATGAAGTTTGTTTATCCTATACATGTATTAAAAAAAAGAATGATGTTGTCACTCAAACAAATAACATCTTTAATCCAATTAATTTTAATAAAACAGATTTGGCGATACCTCTCCAAAGGCATACAGACAACGTAATTTGGATAGATAAGGGTGGAACATATGAAAACTGTGATGGGATTGCATCAAATTTAAGTTACAATCTCACTTTGTCGCTATCTGTCGCAGATTGTGTTCCTGTGTGTATGTTTGATCCAGAAACACAGAATTTTGCTCTTATTCATTCAGGATGGAAAGGAACGCATAAGAAAATATCTGAGAATGGGGTAAAATTATTAATAGAAAATCAGAGCAAAGCTAAGGATATTATGGTATATTGCGGAGTATCTATATCCCAAAAAAATTATGAGGTAGGAGCTGAAGTTGCCTCTTTGTTTTTAGATAAAAATTTAGTTTCAGATGGTAATAAATTTTTACTAGACATAAAGGCGCAAATTCAAGATGATTTAATTTCAGCTGGATTAAAAGCAGAAAATATATTTTGCATGGAAGAGTGCACGTATGATAATATCAGCTATCCAAGTTATAGGAGAGATGGTGATAAGGCAGGGAGAATAACTTTTTTTATGGGGAAATATATTGGAAGAAATTAAAATAATATTTTTGGCTATCATTCAGGGCATCACAGAGTTTCTCCCAATCAGTAGCTCTGGGCATATCGTTCTATTTGAAAATATTTTTGGTTTTACAGATAGCAACATTATTCTTGAGGTTATTCTACATTTTGGAACATTAATTTCAATTTTAATTTTTTTTAGGAAAGATATTTTTAAAGTGGTCAACGGAGCGCTGAGAGGAGACAAAGATAGCATAAGCTATGGCTTGCAGGTAATAATCGCAACCATGCCAGTGGTTATCTTTATTTTATTAACAATAATATTGGATTTTCAGATTGAATCCCTGTTTGTATTAAAAACTCTAATGTTTACCTATCTAGTTAATTCAGTTATTTTATACATAACAAAAGGATCTAAGGGTGTGAAAAATAATATTACCTATTATTTGGCCATTGTGATGGGCATCTCTCAAGTTTTTGCTCTTCTCCCTGGGATTTCAAGAGCAGGGATAACCATCTGCACGGCGTTATTTTTTGGATTTAATCAAAAATCAGCAGCCAAGTTTTCTTTCTTTATGGCGATACCTGTTATGCTAGGGGCGTTGATCTTTAAAATTGAAGATATCTACACTCAATCAGCAATCGAGGTCCATTCCTTGGTATTAGGATTTTTGTGCGCAATGATAACAGGATTGCTTGTATTAAAGCTTTTATTTAGGATATTAGAGAATCAAAAACTCTGGATGTTTTCCTTTTATAGTATGCTAATCTGGTTAACTGCTATTCTAATTAATATATAATGGTTAAAAATTTATTAACTCCGGGTCAAACGCTAAGAAGGATAATGTCAAGAGAGGTCGCTTCTGTATACTCTTTTTTTGGGCAGGACTATTATTTCCAGGATTTAATTATAGATGGGATATCAAGCGTTATTTTATCTGATGAAGGAGAAAAAAATAATTTTATTATTGGCGTTGATAACGAGGAGGATGTACTCAATAGCTTAAATTCAAATTCTTTGTTTTCTCAAAAAACAGTTATTGTTGTAAAGAACTCCAAAAAAATTAAATCCAAATTTCAATCAGAGATAATTGATTACTGCAAAGCGCCAGTATTTGACAAAGCGCTGATTTTTATTTTTGATGATCCCTATGCAAGCAACAAGTTTATCGATGAGCTATCTTCATTATCCACCTGCGTTGATATGAGGACTCCATTCCCTGATAAGATGAAGGAGTGGGCGAGATATTATTCTAAAAAAAATAACTTTAATTTATCTGAGGAGGTCATCAATCAGTTAATTGATAATTATGGTGACAATATTAATAATGTTATTAATGAAATTGATAAGCTGTATCTATACTCCAATGGGAAAATGGAGAAAATAAATTCAATTATTAATTCTAATATCTATAAAAAAGAAAATCAAGTATGGAAATTGCTTGATTCAATAGGAAAAAGAAATATTTCAAGTAGTATTGATATATATACTCAACTATATAACAATAACACTCCAACGATTCGGATATTGCTTAATCTGTTAGATTTATTTAAAGAGCTAATTAATGTAAAGTTAAAAATCAAAGAGGGTAAATTTATAAGGAACAAAATCATTCTAAAGAACTTAAATAGCTATGGTAGAAATTTTTCTACTGAACAGATATTGAATGCTGTTACGCTTTTAAGAGATTGTGATCTAATTATTAAAACAACATCAATGGATGAAAAGCAATTCTTTCATTCTATTTTAGTTGAAGTTTGCGAGGGAAACGGTGTCTGATTATACTGATGAGCAATTAATACTGAAGTATCAACAGGGGGACATTAAATCCTATAATGAGATTGTAGCGAGATTTAAAGATAGGCTTTTAAATTTTATAAATGGGTATATGAAAGACTATGAAACATCTCAGAATTTAGTTCAAGATACTTTTATAAAAGTATATACACATGGCCATTCATACAAAGAGATTTCGAAGTTTTCAACATGGATTTTTACGATCGCTGGGAATCTTGCAAAAACTGAATTAAGGAAATTAAAAAGAAGAAAGACATACTCATTTTCTCAGCTATCAACTAAAGATATGGAGTTTAATCTAGAGAGATTTAGTTCAGAAGACAATAAAGATGTCAGTGTTGAGAGATATGAGAAGTACAAAGCTATTCTAGAGGCTATTCCAAAGTTAAGTGAAGAATTTAGAATTATTATTATTTTAAGAGATATTCAGGAACTTTCTTATGATGAGATCAGTAAAATAACAGGCCTTGCTATTGGAACGGTGAAATCTCGAATCAATAGAGCAAGATTAAAACTACTTGAAATGATCAGATAGTAGGATTTAAGCAATTAAAGATAAAGGAGATTTATTTATTAATGGATTATAATAATTTTGAAGATTATATAGCTGCTTATTTAGATGGAGAGCTTTCAGATGAGCAAAAAAATAAATTTGAAGAGTTAATGGAATCAAGTGAGGAATGTAAAACTAAATTCAAGCAAACAACAGGCCTGTTAAATGATTTAAAATCTATGCCTACACTTGAAACGAGTGATAATTTTCTAACTAAACTTCATCAAAGGATAGAATTAGAACAAAAGTCTAAAGCTAATTTCATTGAAAATGCTATTCAGTATTTTTCATTTTCCAACGTAAAGCCTGTACTTAGCTTTGCAATGTCATTTGGGGCTATAGCTATTTTCACATTTATATATTTAAATGATTTAAACATTTTTAATCAGGGCATAGCCAACAATGACAACTCTAAATCAATTTTAAAACATGAAAGCATTGATATAGAGCTAGCCAGTGGGATCGAAGAAGATGATTTCTCAATAGAAGAATCTTTTTTGACAGGAGATTCTGATAAAGATTCATTGGAAGAAAATTTCAAGAAAAGTAAAACAAAATTTAATTTAACAAAAATAATTAAAGATGTTATTAAGGAAATATCAGAGACTCCAACAGTAACTAATGAAAATAAATAATATTTTCATTTCATTTTTATTTATTAATAAAAATTCATTAATTTAGACTGAAAATATTTTGGAGTAAAAAAGAGATGGCAAAGAAACAATCTTTTGGAGACAAAGTCAGTAAAGGTTCTGAAAAGGATTCATTAAAGCATGTTAAGGTTATACGTGCATTTAGATCCAAAGAGACCAATTCATTGAAGTTTAATGAACTAATTCTAGCTGTTTATGGTGATAAAAGTCCTGATGCAGCTGTTATAGAATTTTTAAATAAACATTAATCCTCTATTAACAATCCACAATTAAGCATTGTAATACCATTTTTTAATGAAGAGGAATCTTTGATTCCTCTTTACAATGAAATAAAAGAATCAATAAACTCTAAATTATCTTATGAAATTATTTTCATAGATGATGGCAGTACAGATCATTCTAGTAATAAGATTAAAGATATTATTTCAAATGACAATCAAGTCACCCTAATATCCCTAAAGAAAAATCATGGAAAATCTAATGCCTTGAATTTAGGTTTTAAGCATGCAGATGGAGATGCCATTATTACAATGGATGCAGATCTTCAGGATGATCCAAAAGAAATTAATAATTTACTTCTTAAATTGGATGAAGGCTGGGATGTTGTTTCAGGATGGAAGAAAAGCAGGAATGATCCAATTTCAAAAACAATCCCATCAAAAATATTTAATACTGTGCTAAGATGGATGTCTGGACTGAAAATTCATGATTTTAATTGTGGATTAAAGGCCTATAAATCTAAAGTGATTAAATCATTAAATATTTATGGAGGATTGCATAGATTTATACCATATTTAGTTATTTCTAAAGGATTTAGTGTTACAGAGGTTGCTGTTAATCATCGTTCCCGAGAGTTTGGGAATTCAAAATATGGAGGCTCTAGAATGTTTAAAGGTTTTTTTGATTTTTTAAGTGTTCTATTTATTACCAAATATTCTAAAAGACCACTTCATTTATTTGGTTTTATAGGTTTTTTATTATTTATATCAGGATTAATTATAAATATAATTTTAAGCTATCAATGGATATTAAATAAATATTATTTAGATCTACCATACTCAATTGATAGGCCATTATTATTTCTTGGGGTATTACTAATAATAATTGGAATTCAGATTTTTTCTATTGGATTCATTGCTGAATTAATTGTCAGCTATTTATCTAAATATGAAAAAATTGATAAAGAAACAATAAAATCAGAGAATTAGATAATGAAAATCTCATTATTAAGTGTTGCTCCCCCATATCGAGGAGGAATATCTGATCAGACATATCACCTGTATGAACAATTAAAAGATAATCACACTGTAAACATCATTAATTTTAAACGTCAGTACCCAGCATTTCTATTTCCAGGAAAAACTCAATACGATAAAACATCCTTAAGGCATCAGGATGAGAATCATAGAATTATAGATTCGATTAATCCTTTCAGCTGGAGAAGAGCAGCTGGCTTCATTAAGCAAAGCTCTCCTGATCTAATATTAATTAGATTTTGGAATCCATTTTTTGCTCTTTGTTATTCTTATATTATAAATAAAGTTAAAAAAAAGCTCCCAAACACGAAGATTATTTGCATTTGTGATAACATAATCCCTCATGAGAAACATTTTTATGATATCCCATTAATAAAAAACATATTTAAGCATGTAGATGCTTACATTCTGATGTCAAGTAAAGTAGAAGAAGAACTAAAGAGTATTATTTATAATCCAACCTATAAAAAATTGTTTCATCCAGTTGCATCTATATCTCAAAAGTATTCAAAGGAAGAATCCAGAGTTGAGATAGGATTAACTAAAAAACGGATTATTGTATTTTTTGGAATAATTAGAGAGTACAAGGGGCTAGATATTCTCATTAAATCAAATAAATATTTAAGAGAAGAATTAAATGATTATCAAATTGTAATATGTGGTGAGTCATATGAAAATGAAAGTAAATACAATAAACTAATTAAAGAAAATTCTGAAAATGATGAAATCAGATGGATTAATGAGTATATTCCAGAGAATTTAGTCCCATTATATTTTTCGGCATCAGATGTAGTGGTATTGCCTTATAAGAGTGCTTCACAAAGTGGGGTCATCCCTTTGTCGTATTCATATGAGAGGCCTGTTATAGCATCAGACATCAAAGGAATTAAAGGAATGATTCAGACTCAAAAAACTGGATTTTTATTTGAAAAAGGTAATCCAGAGGCCCTCTCAAAATCAATTATAAATTTATTTAATAAAGAAGAAGATTACAGTTCAAATATTGTAAAATTTAGGAAACAATTTTCCTGGAGTTTTTTTATAGATGAGATAATAAATCTTTATAAATGTTTATGATAGAAGGGTATGAAAACATAAAACCAAATTTACGTGTATGCATCTTAAATTGGAATGGTGGGGATACACTCAATCAGTGTGTAAATTCCATACTATCTAATAATGCTAATAATTTTAGAGTCACTGTAATTGATAACTGCTCAACTGATGGATCTATTGAAAAATTAGACAGTCAAATTGAGCTTATTCAACTTGAAAAGAATTATGGCTTTTCAGCAGGATACAACTTAGGCCTTAATAGATGCTTGTCCGATAATGATGAATATATCATTTTATTAAATTATGATACAACACTAGATAGCAATTTTATTTCATCTATAACTGATCAAATAACTAAAAATGGTCCGGATTATATCTATGGAGCAAAAATTTTATATGATGACAATAGGGATTTAATTTGGTATGGTGGTGGGGTGACTAATCTCTCAAAAGGAATTATCTCTCATATTGGGATTAGAGAAAATCACGAAAATCATAGCTTACAATCGGAGACAGATTATGTCACTGGATGTTGTATGATTATTCATAAAGATAACTATTTAAAACTTGGTGGATTCGACCAATCTTTTTTTATGTATAATGAGGATGTTGATTTATGTTTACGAGCAAAAAAAATTGGAGTCTATTGTATCTATGTTCCATCAGCTATAGTCTATCATAAGGTTTCTTTTTCTACTGGTGGAAACTATTCAATTAAAAAAATATTATTAAAATCTAAATCAAGTTACACACTATTTAGAAAGTATTTTACAGCTCCAAAAGCATTTTTCTTATTATTCAAATATTTCATTAGATCACTCTTTAATATGAATTCTAAAAAAAAACATGGATAGAGGTAAAAACAATAAATATATATATATTATAGGTGCTCAAAAATCTGGCACAACCACACTCCATGATTTACTCTCTAAACACAATCAAATTTCTTTACCTAAAATTAAAGAAACTCATTTTTTTAGTCATGATGAAGTTTTTTCAAAAGGATTCAATTGGTATCTAAATCAATTCAATTTAGATAATAAAATAATTTGCGAAGCGGATCCTTCATATTTATTTTTTGAAAAATCAGCAATTAGAATAAAATCATCCATTCAAGATCCAAAATTTATTATTATTTTTAGAAAGCCATTAGATAGGGCTCTATCCCATTATTTAATGTCTTTTTATAGAGGCTTTGAGGATCTTTCATTCTTTGATGCGCTTGAAAGTGAAAAAAATCGGTTAAAACAGGATAAACATTTATTTTCATTTATTCATCACAGTTATTTAGCAAGAGGAAATTACGTGAAACAACTGGAGGTTTATTTAAATAACTTTAAAAAATCAAATTTTTTATTTATAAAATTTGAAGATTTAATTTCTAATGGTGATGGTAGAATTATAGATTCCATATGTAATTTTATTGATATTGACAATAATTATGATGCAATTAAAATTCCAGAATCAAATAAAAAGAGAAAAATAAGATCAAATATGGTAAGAGACTTATTATATAAAGATACATTCTTTAAAAAGGCGATCAGCACGATCATCCCCTCAGATGAGATAAAACTTAAGCTTAAGAATATCATTGATTTGTTCAATTCTAAGGATTATTCTCAATCTGAATCTAAACAACAAATTGAAGAAAATTTAAGCAGACTCCCTCAAAAATATTTCATTTGGAATGATGAGCAAGCACAGTTGCTTTCATCTGTCACAGGATTAGACCTAAGTAATTGGAAATATAATTAATGAATTCTAATAAAATATCACCAATTTTATTATCAGGCATGCACAGATCAGGGACCTCAATGGTAACTGATATCCTTAATAAATGTGGTCTTATAATTGGGAATAAACTAGACCTAAATAATGAATCATTGTTCTTTCAGAGAATCAATATTTGGATGATGTCTCTATTAGGATCATCTTGGGATAATCCAAAAGTATTTGATAAAATAAATAAAGAAATAAGAGAAGACATAGTATCGCAATTAAAAAAAATAATTACAAGCAGAGCCAATACTCTATACTTTGGATGGACTAATATAATAAAGAAGGGCTCATTTAATGATATCTCTCAGTCATGGGGCTGGAAGGATCCGAGGAATACATTTACAGAAAGTATATGGAATGAGGTGTTCCCGGGGCTAAGAACAATTCATATAATCAGACATCCAATTGACACATCTGTGAGTTTAATGAATAGACAAGCAAAAGAAGTAGAATTAGATATAAAACGTAAAAAAAATTCATCTAATGTTGTGAAAGCGTTACTATCAATAAGTCATACTAATTACAATGCTAGCATGATTTTGAATTCATATCAGGATTGCTTTGATTTAATAGAATCATACTATGATCAAATAATAAGGACTCAATCAGAGCAAAGCATAATTATTAGATTTGAGGATATTTTATCTAATCCCGAAGTTGAAATAATATCATTACTAGAATATTGTAAAATTATTATAGATCCAGAAAAGTTAAGTCAAATTTTATCTAATATAGATGCATCCAGAAGATATGCGTATAGGACAGAAGAGTCATTGATAGAGTTAGAACAGGTGTCTCAGAGTTTAATTGATAAAATGGGGTACTAATTTTGAAATCAAATAAAATATTAATTCTTTTGGGAGTATTATTTTTAGCTTGTTGCATGCTATTTCATAAAGTCATATTTGATGATTATTTATTTTTAACTCAAGATTCTATTTCTGCAAAGTCAGTTAAACATGGGATAGAACTTTCAACTGAAGTATATGGTGAGTATCCGACTTGGATGCCATGGATGTTTGGTGGCCTTCCTTCAACACATTCTATGCAGAATATATCTGAATACTATTTTCCTCATCATTTCATATCTTTAATAAAAGTAATTGGGCTACCCTGGTTCTGGAACTATTTATTACATTTTTTATTTTGTGGGGTAGGAATGTATCTGCTTCTTAGGAAGCTGAGGCTAGATTATCTCCCTTCTTTATTTGGATCAATTTCATTTATGATTATGCCATGGATGATAACAATGATTGTTCATGGGCATGGAAGTCAGGTTATGACAGCATCATATATCCCTTGGGCAATGTGGGCATTAATTAAACTTAAACAGGAATCCAATATTAGATGCATTTCAATTTTATCGCTTATTATAGGTCTTCAACTTCAAAGAGCGCATATCCAGATTGCTTATTACACTTGGATTCTAATGGGATTATATATCATTTATGATATAATTCTAAATTATACATCAAAGAATGATATTGATTTAAAGTTTTTAACTAAATGGGCGATTGCTTCATGCATTGGGTTTTGCATGTCACTGTGGATTTATATTCCGCTTCTAAACTATGCCCCTTACTCAAAAAGATCAATTTCCGATGGGGGTACTACATTTGAATATGCAACAGCCTGGTCTCTTCATCCATATGAATCACTTACAATACTATTACCATCCTCCTTTGGATTTGGTGAGCTTTCATACTTTGGATACATGCCAATGACAAATTTTCCTAACTATAGTGGAATTATTGTAATTCTTTTAGCTACCTTGGCATTCTATAATAATTCAAATAAAATAAAATATTTCTTATTGTCTGTATTGATTTTGAGTTTAGTAATATCATTTGGGAAGTACACATTTTTCTATGGATTGCTGTATGATTGGTTCCCTTACTTTAATAAATTCAGAGTTCCTTCAATGATATTAATTTTATTTCAATTCTCCATATCAATTCTAGCTGCTATTGGATTAGGAAATCTAATAAACAAAGTAAAGATGGGGAATAACTCCATTTTTAAAATAGTATGTTATTGTTCTGGGATTATATTATTTTTAGCAATCTATAGATATTTTTTCTATGACTTTTCATTAAGTAAAATTCAGCACCCGATGATAAATAAATATAGACTAGAAATGATAGGCAATGATTTGTTGCTGATATTTACATTTCTTGCTACTACAATTGTGATTACATATTATTGTCTTAAGGGAAAAATACAAACAAATATATTAGCATCTGCATGTATATTAATCTCTTTTATTGATTTATATATAGTTAATAACCAAATAATAAACCCTAATAAAAAATTCACTTACAATCAGGATATACCTATAAAAAATATTTCATATTTAAATAATCAATTTAAGTCTGATGATATAATAAATTTTTTAGAACAAGATAAAACTAAATACAGAGTATTTTCAGCTTCGGTAAATCCATTAAGGTCGGAACATAATAATAACCGACTAATGGCCTTTAATATTGAGTCAATAAATGGGTATCATCCAGCAAAGCTTTCTATATTCGAATCATTTAATTCTATTGATCTATTTAATAGATTTAAAATGTTAAATGTAAAATATGTTATTTTTATGGAAAAAATACCTAATCAGCACAATCTTAGCTTAGTTAAAAGTGGAAGCTATTATTCTGATTTAACTTACAAGAATGTGTATATATATGAATATCTAGAGTTTGAGCCAAGAGTTCAATTTCTAGAGGAAATTAATTCAATAAGATTAAGAGAAGATGGTTATAAGTTACTAAATGAGTCCCTTTTTGATATTAATAAAAATTCTTTTATATCTAGCGATGATTTAGAAAGGAGTCCAGAACTATCTTTTAGCCCCTTATCAGAAGTTGCTATAAAGGAATACTCACCGAATAAAATTGTAATCACAACTGATACTAAAGGAACAGATGAAGGTCAGCATTTTGTATTGTTGAGTGAAATATTTTTTCCTTATGGTTGGGATATAAATGGAGCTGAAAATTTAGAAATAATTGAAGTAAATAATTTATTGAGAGGGTTTTTCGTCCCAAATGGTAAAAGTGAAATTACTTTAGAGTTCATACCCTTTGATTTAAAATATAGTTCTTTAATAACATATTCTTCATTAATTATAATTTTAATTTTGTTTATTACTTCATTTGTATATAATAAAGATGAAAAACCTTAAACTACAAACAAGTATAAAATTTGTCTTATTTACTTTCGCCCTAATAATGGCTATAGCTGTTTTATGGATCAATAGTACAATTATTACAAATTTAAGAGAAGGAAATCGAAAACAGATAGAAAAAATTGCTGAATATTACAGTAAGGAACTAAGTGATAGTGAAAAACAAGATTATACTTATTTTGCTGAAGTGATACTCCCAATATTATATAATTTTGAATTCCCAATAATTATAACAAATGAAGCAGAAGGAGACAATTCTTTATTTAATTTTTTAACTCCAATTAATATTAAAATTAAACACAAAGAGAATTCTCTAGAATATATAAAAGAGGTTAAAGGACTTATTAAAAAGATGGATAAAAATTTCATCCCATATGAGATAACAGGAGATGATGGGACAGGAACAGGAAATCAGATAGTCTATCATAAGATTCACTATGGTGATCAGGAAATAATTAAAACAATTTCTTTGCTCCCATACTTAAATTTTGGGTTTGCAATTTTATTTATAACCATAGCTGCATTTGGAATTCAATTAATTAGAATGAATGAAAGAAATTCAATTTATGCGGGCATGGCAAGAGAAACAGCTCACCAACTAGGAACTCCCATTTCATCACTTCTTGGTTGGGTTGAAATATTAAAAGAAAGGATGCTTGTTGAAAAAAGAAATAAAATCCTTTCTTCAATGAAGAATGATTTAGCTAGATTATCTGAGATTAGTGATCGATTTTCAAAGATAGGCTCTAAGGTTCACTTAAAAAAAATAAGCTTAAAATCATTGCTTGAAAAGGTAACTATGTATATGTCTGAAAGACTTCCCAAGAGCTCAAAGACTAGTATAGTATTATCAATAAAGAAAAATGTGAGTTTAATGGGAGATCCTGTACTTCTCAGTTGGGCTTTTGAAAATCTTATAAAAAATTCAATTGATGCAACAAGTAATGAACAGGGTAAAATTTTTATTAAATTGAGAAAAGAAGGTAGTCAGATTTTATTATTTTTTGAAGATAATGGTAAGGGTATAAAAAGAAATAATTGGAATGATATCTTCAGACCAGGTTTTAGTACAAAGAAAAGGGGGTGGGGTCTAGGCCTTAGCTTAACACAGAGAATAATTAAAGATATACATAGAGGGGATATCTCAGTAGTAGAATCTTCGATGAAAGGAACTACAATAAAAATAAGTTTTTCTAATTTATGAAATTAGTATTTGCATCAAATAGTCCTAGAAGAAAAGAATTATTATCAAAATTTGATATAGATATCAAGTTTGATTCTCATTTATTTGATGAAGTTTCCATCAAAAAAAATATTAACCCATATAATTATTGTCAATTAATAGCTGAGGGGAAATCACATAGTTTGGTTGACAAATATCCAAATACTCCAATTATATCTGCAGATACAATTGTTGTATCATCAGATAATAAAATATTTGAAAAGCCAAAAAAAAATCAAGAAGCTTTTGATATGCTAAGTACTTTAAGTGGGAATACACATAAAGTTTTGACTGGAATTAATATATTATATTTGAAAGAAGATGTGAATTTTTCATTTGCAGAAGAAACATTAGTTACATTCAATCAATTAGAACCAATTGAAATTTCATATTACATTGAAAAGTATAAACCTTTTGATAAAGCTGGTAGCTATGGAATCCAAGATTTCAGCTCGATTTTTGTCAATTCGATCGAGGGGTGTTACTTTAATGTTGTAGGATTACCCTTATCTGCATTATTTTATCATTTAAAGAAATTTAAATTAGTCCAATTTCCTTGAATACTATAAATAAAAATAATAACTTATTATACTAATGAATGACACGAAACTATTTTATAACGAACTAAAAACTAAAAGAGAAAGTCAGAACTTAACATTAGAAGAAATTTCTGATTTTACCAAGATTGACATAAAGTTCTTAATAGCTATTGAGAAGGGTGATTTTTCATGCCTCCCCAGTGTCTACATGCGATTATTCCTTAGATCCTATTGTGAATACATATCAGCAGATACAGAGCAAGCATTAAATGATTTTGAGTTCCACACTCTTGGCACTAAAACTGAGACAAAATCATTTATCTCCCCAAGTAATATAGATCAAAGTAAAAATTCAATAAATCAAAATGAGTTAAATTTACCTCAGGTTCCAACAACAAAAATTTTTACAGTAGCAATAACAGTGTTTGCCCTTGCCTTGACATTCTTTTTCATTAGTAGGATAGATAATAACTCAGATAGTCAGAATAATAGCAATCCACAAGAAGATCAAAACGATGTTATTAATAATGACTTAGAAGAGATATTATCCTTTAGCAAATTACCAAACAAGGAGTTATTAACTAATGAAGTTTTTAAAATAAAAAATATCGATAGAAGTGGAGAAGTGAATCTAACATTAGAAGCTCCATTTTACTTTAGAATTGAGGCTTTGACTGAGACAAAGATTACAGTGACCAATGAAACCATGGGGAAGCAAGAAGTTACAAGGAAAATACTTCCAGCAGGAGGTGTTGTTGTATTTGAAATTGAAAGTAAAGTAAGCTTTGATTTTTGGAGTGCTCAACATATTAAATGCTCTCTAAATGGTATAGATCTTACCCAATACTTTAGTTCTGAGGATAAATTAATACGTGGTTGGTTTGCCACGGTTAATAGGAAATTATCATACCGACTATTTAACTATCCCTCAAGTAGTTAATTTTTCTAGAAAAAACAACTTTTAAATTATATATAATACATCGATGGGAAGTTAAGTATCACAACATCCCAAAAAATTCTATTTTAATATAATAAATACTTGCATATGAGTGGTGAATAGTAATATAATAATGGGTAAGAGTGGGTAATAAAACCTTTAAAATGAGTGTGTAGATTAATGAATTCAATAAAGTTAAGATTTGCAGGAGAATACGCTAATACTCTAGATTTAAAAAACAGAGTAAATATCCCCGCAAAATTTAGAAAAGCATTGGATCCTATAAATGATCGGACCTTTGTAATCACAAGAGGTTTTGACTCATGCCTTACGCTGTACCCAATATCAGAATGGAATATAGTTGAACAGCAACTAGCCTCATTAAGTTCAATTCGCAATAGAAATAGAGAATTTGTCCGATCAATTGTTAGATATGCTTCTTATGTTCAATATGATAAGCAAGGTAGAATCATTATTCCTGATAATTTAAAAGTATATGCTAGTATTGATAGAGAAGTATCAATAATTGGAATGATAAGCAAAATAGAGCTATGGAGCCCTGAGAATATTAAAAAACATGATAATGATCAAATGAACATTGATGAATTTGATGATTTAGCAGATGATATAAGCTTTTAAAAAATGAAGAGCAGAAACCAACATCCTCACGAACCAGTTTTATTAGAGGAAACAGTTTCTGCATTAGTAACAGATAAAAATGGAATATACATAGATTGCACAGTTGGGTTTGGCGGACATTCATTTGCAATCTTACAGCAAATAAGCAAAAATGGAAAGCTATTTGGAATTGATTATGACCCTTATGCTCTGGAATATTCAAAAAAAAGACTCTCAGAACTAAATAGATCTTATGAGCTTTTTTTGTCTAACTATACTGAGTTAAAAAACATCTTAAGAACTATGAATATTGACAAAGTAAATGGAATATTATTCGACCTTGGTATCTCCTCCTACCAAGTTGATTCAGGGTATAAGGGTCTTTCATATAGAGTCAATTCTCCATTAGATATGAAATTAGATCCAAACTCTAATAAAAATATAAATGATATATTAGAGAATTTCAACGATGAAGAACTAGCTAATTTGATATATAATAACAGCGAGGAAAAGAATTCAAGGAAAATTGCAAAATCAATTAATATAAAATATAAGAATAATAACTTAAAAACAAACTCAGATTTAGTAGAGGCCATACATGAAGTAACACCAAAAAGGTTTCTTAATAAAACTCTATCTAGAGTATTTCAAGCTTTTAGAATAGCAGTCAATAATGAGTTTGAGAATATCTATAAATCAGTAGTACAAGCAATTAAGCTATTAAAACCTGGAGGAAGATTAGTAATTATTACATTTCATTCAATAGAGGATAGACTTGTAAAAAATATATTTAAATCTTTTGCAAGAGGAGATGAATCATATCTTGAAAATATCGGTTACAAACTATCAATCAAATGCGAAAAAATCATAAAGATAGTAACAAAGAAACCAATACGTCCAAATAGAGATGAAATTTTAAGCAACAAAAGATCTAGGAGCGCAAAACTCCGAATAATAGAGAGGTTAATCATTGTATGAATATAGGTAAAAAATCAAAAGGATGGATGATAATAGGTCTAATTACAATATTCTCTATTTCCTTCCTTACAATAAGAGGAGAATCAAATAAAATTAATGATGAGATAATTAGTCTTAAAATCAGAAAAAAAATGGTTGAAGATAATAGAAAATTTTTAATATCAAAAAAAATTAAGCTTATGAATCAAACAAGAATAGAGCAGATTGCCAGAGATTCACTGGGAATGGAAAAACAAAAAATAAAAAATAAGAATTTTATTTTAAGCATAAAGTAAAAAAAATGAGCAGACTATACCTATCACATCAAAATAGAATTAAAAAAATTGTAAATATAACAATTATTTGTGGATTTATAATTCTATCACGGTACTTCTATATTCAAATAATTAATGCACAAGATTTTAGCAATAAAATATTAAAAAAGACTAAATACACACAGAAAATTCAAGGAGAAAGAGGGAAAATTTATGATAGAAATGGCGTGTTATTGGCTGGAAATATCACAAAAGTAGATCTATGGGTTAATACAATCAAAGAATATGACACAGATAAAATTACTACATTTTTTTATAAATATTTTGATTTAGATAGCCTAAGCACAATTAAAAAACTAAATAATCAAAAAAAAAGCTACCTTCCTTTTAAAAAGAGTATTATTCCAGAAAATTTAGAAGATTTAATTCAAAATGTATCAAAAATAAAAGGGTTATATATAGATAAATATAATCAAAGATTTTACCCATATGAAAATATCTGCTCTCAATTAATTGGTTATGCAAATCATCAGGGAATAGGAAAATCTGGTATTGAATTAGAATTTAATCAATTATTAACAGGCTTTGAAACAAATGAAATATTTGAAAAAAATGTTAATAGTAAACTTATAAATAGAGATAAAAGAAATTTCAACTTTAATTTAAATGGTAATAACATTTATTTGACAATTGATATTGAACTTCAAAATTTTTTATATGAAGCCTTAAGGAAAGGACAATATAATTCCTCAGCAAAATCTGCAAATGGAGTTATTATAAATCCATCAAATGGCGAAGTATTAGCGATGGCGGGGACACCTTCTTATGACCCAAACAACTTTAGTAGTTATGATATTGAAAACTATAAAAATAATGTTATATCACAGCAATATGAGCCAGGGTCAACAATCAAAGTAATTTCAATTATAGATGCATTAAACATCTTAGATAGAACCATGTACATTGATTGCGAAGATGGAGAGTATAATATTCCAAACACAAGTAGAACGATCACCGATCATGAACCTTACAAAGAACTCACTATAGATGAAATATTGATTCATTCAAGTAACATTGGAATAGTAAAAATATCAAGTTTATTAGGTAAAGAAAAAACATATGAATCTCTAAGAAGATTCGGGCTAGGAAATGAAACTGGGATAGAACTCCCAGGTGAAGAAAAAGGAAAACTACGGAATTTAAAATCATGGTCAAAAACAACACATTCAACAGTTAGTTTTGGTCAAGAGCTTTCCATTACAAATATTCAATTATCAATGATATATGCATCTATTGCAAACAATGGGTATTTATTAAAACCCAAAATAGTAAAAAAAATTAATTCAATTAACAACTTTATTGAGTTTAATGAAGTTCAAGTGATTAGAAAAGTTATGAGTTCAAATAATAGTAAAAATATTATAAATATTCTTGAGAAAGCAGTTATTGACGGGACAGGACAAAATGCAATTATTGATGGTTATAATATTGCTGGTAAGACAGGTACAGCAGAAAAGTTTATAGATGGTAAATATTCAAAAAAAGATTTTATATCATCTTTTGCATCAATATTCCCATCTTCAAACCCCCAATATGTATGTGTTGTCTCTGTTGATTCTCCTGAGTACAATAAGCATTGGGGAAATATAACAGCGGCTCCTATTGTTCGAGAAATATTTGTAGAAATAATTAATAATAATTTTCTTATCAAAAATGATCAACCAATATAGACAGGCTAATATGGAAATTAAAAAAATATTAAATGGTGTTGATTATAAAGGGAAATTTAATGATTTTGATGTAAAAAATATTTCATACGATTCTAGAAAAGTGACAAATGGCACTTTATTTGTAGCTGTTAAGGGTAAAAAATTTGATGGACATGATTTTATTGATGAAGCTGTAAAAAATGGGGCAATTGCAATTGTAAAAAATGAAAATTCAAAAAGAAACCCTGGAATTATAGAGGTTGAAGTTAAAGATACAAGAAAAACACTATCTAAATTAGCAAATAATTTTTTTAACAATCCATCTTCAAAAATTGGGACTATAGCTGTAACTGGAACCAATGGAAAGACAACAACGACATATTTGATAAATAGAATTTTTAATGATTGTGGTTTGAAGACTGGAAGCATTGGAACTTTAGGATTTATTTCACCAACAAATTTAATTAGTACAGGATTTACCACTCCAGAGTCTTTAGAATTAAACAATTTTATCGATAAACTTATTAAAAGTGGGGTTCAACATGTTGTTCTTGAGGCCTCATCGCATGCACTAGCTTTAAATAGGTTAGACAATTTCATTATTGATACGGCGATATACACCAATCTTTCAAGAGAACATCTAGATTTTCACAAGAATATGAATGAATATTTTTCTGAAAAATTAAAGCTCTTTACGTCATTATCTAAAAATGCAAATTCAATAATTAATATTGATGATAAATACTCAAAAAGGATTATAAATAATATTAAATCAAAAATAATAACATACGGATTTAATAGTAAGGCAGATATTTATCCAGTTTCATATCAAATGAGTTATTCGAGCATGGAATTCGAAATTTCTTTATTTAATAATTTATATAAAATAAATACAAATATTACAGGGAAACACAATATATACAATATTATGGCATCAATTGCAGCATGTATTATTAATAATATTCCAATTGAGCTCATTATTAAATCATTAAAAAATATAAAATCTATTCCAGGTAGAATGGAATTTATTGGAAACGAAAATAATAAAGTTTTTATTGATTATGCCCACACACCAGATGCATATAATAATATTTTAAAACTTATAAATGACATAAAAGCGAAAAATCATAAAGTAATTACATTATTTGGATGTGGCGGAGATAGAGATAAACTAAAAAGACCTGAAATGGCAAAAATATCAGAAAAATATTCTGATAAAATCATTGTGACAACTGATAACCCCAGGACAGAGAATATTGATAAAATCATGAATGATATTATAAGTGGATTTAAAGAGAAGAAGCATATAATAATAAAAAACAGAGAAACAGCATTAATAGAATCAATTAAAATGCTCAATATGAACTCCATTTTATTAGTTCTTGGTAAGGGAAGAGAAACTTATCAGCTAGTTAATCAAATGAAGATTGATCAAAATGATATTGAAATAATAAAAAGAGAAATAAATGAGAATTGAGATAGGAAATAAAGAAATATTTTCCAGATGTATTTTTAAAGCATTTGGTATTGATATTAACAAAGAATCTTTTAATGGTATCTCTTTTGATTCAAGAAAAATTAAAAATGGAGATGTTTTCATAGCATTTAAGGGAAAAAAATATAATGGACATAATTATATAGATGAATGTATTAGTAAAGGTGCTACACTAATAATAAATGAGACAGTTGACAAACATAAAAATATTATTAAAGTAGTTTCATCTAATGTCGCATT
>Ga0066376_10001540_pt1 | contig 22334 bp, 18 predicted proteins | sample Knorr_S15_td_Bot_FD_77009 | JGI IMG/M metagenome (GOLD analysis project Ga0066376, IMG submission 77009) | Marine microbial communities from Southern Atlantic Ocean transect - Knorr_S15_td_Bottom_ad_5009_LV_A | ecosystem: Environmental > Aquatic > Marine > Oceanic | place: Southern Atlantic...
TAATACTATTGAAAACTTAAATCTTTTATGCAAACAGAATTAAAAAATAAAATAGCAATCGTCACTGGATCCTATGGAGATATAGGAAGGGCAATTTGCCAGAAACTTGCATCAAATGGCATTAAGATAGCCTTGCTGGGGAGAGATCTTAAAAAATTAAAATCACAAAAATCTAAATTGCTAGAAAAGAATAAGACAGAAATTATTATTTCAAATTTAGATGTGAGTGATTTTAATTCATATAAGGATGCTGTTGATAGTATAATTAGTAAATGGGAAAAGATAGACATCCTAATTAATAATGCGGGGATCACAAAAGATAATCTTATAATTAGAATGTCAAATGAAGAGTGGGAAGATGTAATAAACACAAATCTTAAGGGTACCTTTATTGGCTGTAAACTTGTTTCTAAATTTATGATTAAGCAAAAGTTTGGAAAAATTATTAATATATCTTCTGTTGTTGGGAAAATAGGGAATAAAGGGCAAGCAAACTATGTGGCCTCTAAGGCTGGGATGGATGGAATAACAAAAACACTATCAAAGGAACTTGGATCGAGAGGAATAAATGTAAATTCTATCGCACCAGGCTATATAGAAACAAATATGACCAGTTCTTTATCTGAAAAAATTAAAAATGAATTATTTAATAAAATTGCACTTAATAGATTTGGTAAGCCTGAAGAAGTAGCTTCTTTGGTTAATTTTTTAATATCTAAAGAAGCATCTTATATAACTGGTCAAATTATAAGCTTAGATGGTGGAATGTTAACATAATAAGGAGAAATACATGTCGGATAATCTCACAAGAATAAAAGAAATTATAATTGATAAACTAGGTATCGAAGAAAATAAAATAACTCTAGAAGCGCGTTTTATTGAAGATTTAGGCGCAGATTCTTTAGATACTGTTGAACTTATTATGCAATTTGAAGAAGAGTTTGATATTGAAATTTCAGATGATGATGCAGAAAAGTTAACAACCGTAGGAAGTTCTATTGATTATATTACAAGCAAACTAGCCTAACTCAAATGCACCGCAGGGTCGTAATAACTGGGATGGGAGTAGTTTCTTCCCTAGGTCTTGATACTGATTCCTTTTTTAATAATATTGTAAATGGAAAATCTGGAATTTCTCCTATAACCTCATTTGACACATCAAACCATTCAGTGAAAATAGCAGGCGAGGTCAAAACTGATCTTAATGAGCACTTTGATTCTAAGGAGCTTAATCGTATTGATAGATTCACTGCTTTTGCTCTAATGGCTGCAAAGGAAGCCATTGAAACCAGCAAACTAAATGAAAAAGTATATCAAAATGTTGGTGTAATTATTGGATCTGGGATTGGTGGTATTCACACAATGGAAGAGCAATATACCCGGCTTCAAAAAAGTCCTAAAAAAGTGAGTCCATTCTTCGTTCCATCTATGATATTAGATATCGTATCTGGGCACATATCCATTAAATATGGATTTAGAGGACCTAACTTCGCGATTGTTTCAGCATGCGCATCTGCAAATCATGCAATTGGAGAATCATTTAACCGAATTAAATATGGAATGAATGATATTATTGTAACTGGGGGAACAGAGGGTGGCATAACTCCCCTATCAGTAGCTGGATTTGCAAATATGAAGGCATTGTCAAAAAACCCTGATTACAATAGCGCATCAAAACCTTTTGATAATAATAGAGATGGTTTCGTGATTGCAGAGGGAGCAGGAATCATTGTTATTGAAGAGCTTGAGCATGCAAAAAAAAGAGGTGCAAATATACTAGGTGAAATTGTTGGATATGGAGCAACCGCAGATGCCTATCATCTAACCTCACCATCTCCTGATGGTTTAGGAGCAACCGAAGCTATGTCAAATTCAATTAAGGACGCTAAACTGCAAACTGAAGATATTGATTATATAAATGCACATGGAACCTCAACTCCCTTTAATGATAAAATTGAAACTCTTGCAATTAAAAAATTATTTAAAAGTCACTCGAAAAATCTCTATGTTAGTTCATCTAAATCTATGATTGGTCATCTTCTGGGAGCAGCAGGAGCAGTTGAGGCGATTATTACAATAAAATCACTGCAACAATCAATTATTCCTCCAACAATTAATTATCAAACTCCCGATCCTGATTGTGATTTAAATTATGTACCAAATAATTCAATAGATAAAGATATAAACTACGCTCTTAGTAATACATTTGGTTTTGGTGGGCACAACGCTACTTTAATCTTTAAAAAGTTTAGCTAATCTTGTTTTGATTCTTCTATTAATTTAATTTTATCTCTAATCTTAGCTGCAACCTCATAATTTTCTTGATTCACCGCGCTATCTAAAGCTTTATTAAGTCTTTTTACAGTGGCTTCCTCTAATTCAATATCTTTATTCTTATACTCATGGATTGAGTTAAAACTAAAATCTGAACTAATCTCTTTTGAATTAATATTAGATAAAACTCCCTTAGTTACATAAATAGGACAGCAGTAGCGAATGGCGATGGCAATTGCATCGCTGGGCCTGCAATCAATGGTTTTTATTCCTATATTGATATTTTTTATATGCAATCTAGAATAAAATGTGCTTTTAAAAAATTTATATATTTCGATTTTATCAATTTTAACATCTGAGCTAGATAAAATATCTAAGATAATATCATGTGTCATTGGCCGTGGTGTCTGAATCCCTTCTAGCGCTAAGGCAATCGATTGTGCTTCGTTGCTGCCTATAATAATGGAGAATTGGGAATCTCCATTTATTTCCTTCAATCTAACTGAATAGCCCTTATTAGGAGCATAGTAAGATAATTTTTCTGTTTCAAATAATTTCATGACAAAATTTATAATACAATATTATTTTTTACGACAACTTATTTTTTAAGTTCATAATTCTATCTACAGGCACAGGATCGGTATTATTAATTTCAGCTAAATATAATGAAATCCAATCATTTAAGAATAATAGCTTTAAACATCTCTCTGGATAATTATCTCCATCACAAGTTATAAATATATTTTCGACATCAATCTCTTCAAGCAGCTCAGATGTAATTTTTATTCTCTGTAGCACTCTTGGGTGATCATCCTTATCAGAAATCCATATTGCAATTTTTTTCATATTACTAAATTGTGTTTTGTTCCATGCCTCGATTTCATTGTGATTCATTTCAGGAAGAACATTATACGTTGCTAGCATTTTAGCGTTTTCAGCTATCTGAGCTCTTAATCGTCCTGCAATATGATCAGTGCTTGACTCCACTCCATATATTGCAATCATACTCCCCTTGAGCTTCTGTGCAATGTTGTATGCAAGAGAATCCCTTTTGCAAAATTCATCGTAGAATGAATCAAGTTTATTTGAAGCATTAATCACTGAACCTAAAAAGTCAGATTCTAATACCTGAAGCTTATTCAGAATAGAGAGTAAAGTAATTAAGGAATATCCAAGTGCAGCTCTTGGTTGATATCCCTTAGGAATGGAAATTACCCTTACATTATTATCAATTGACTTTTCTTGTAACTTCCCACCAGTGCAAATAGCTATCAATTTTTTAGATTTTGATAAAGCCGCATCAAAGCAGGACATTGTTTCCTCAGTGTTTCCTGAATATGAGCTTAGAATAAACAAAGTATCCTCATTTGACCAAGATGGGATTGAATAATCTCTGATAACTGTAATGGGAATACTTATATGATCTTTTGTTAATATTCTAACTAAATCACCGCTAATGGCTGAGCCACCCATGCCAGCTATCACTATACTTTTAATATTCTTAAATAGATTAGAATCAAATGTCTCAGATTTGATATTATTAAATTGTTCATTTATTTGATCAGGGAAACTTCTAATCATTTCTTCCATATTCATTTTAATACTCCCTATTAAAAATTAAATCACTAAAATATCCTAAAAATTGGGTATTGCAGCTCATCCTATCTAACAATCTCTTTGAATTTTCTATATTTTGTCCAATAAAAAATTCAGCCTTTTGTTTAATCCTATTTACTTCCATGAAATTTCGAAGTTTATTTATTGTACCATCTTTATCATCATTATAATTACTTAAAATACTATCTAATTCACTCCTTAAAGTTTCAGGCGTTGAGACCCAAAGAAATGTTTTTTTATTTAATCTAAAATCGCTCTCTAAACTTTTTTTCATTGATTTTGAGTTAGAAAATAATTCTAGAAGATCATCCTGAACCTGGTATGCCATCCCTATGCAATCTCCAAATTCTTTTAATTCTAGAATTTCTTTTTCAGATAAATTAGAGAGAATCCCTCCCATCTGAGCAGAGAGACCAATCATATAAGCAGTTTTTAAAAAAACCATTTCTTTATACTCATCTAAACTAACAATTGATTTTTTTTCAAACTCAATATCAATCGCCTGCCCCTCACATACAGAAAGGAGCCCATCAACAAATATTTGGACTAATTTAAGTTTGTTCATTGATTTATTTTTCATTAATAACTTAAGTGAAATAGCAAGCATTGCATCCCCAGATAGAATTGCTGTATTTACATCCCATTTCTCATGCACAGTTTCTATCCCATGCCTGATGGCATCTTTATCCATTATATCATCATGCACCAAAGTAAAATTATGTAGTATCTCAATAGCCAGCGACGGACAAATCGCATCATCAATTGGGATATGATTAATATCTGCGATAATTAGGGTTAAAATTGGACGGAATCTCTTTCCTTTCCCTGATAATATATGATTTATTGGAAACTTTAGAGAGTTTGGACCAGTTTGATAAATTTTCTCTAAGTGTTTATCTAGTGTATCTCGAAAAAATTGGATTTTATCATCATAAATTTTCATTAATCTCTATACCAAGTGATAATAATTTATCTAGTACCATGCTTTTATATTCAACAAGCAATTGCTCGCTTATTGCCTCCATCCGACAGACAATGACTGGCTGAGTATTTGAGCATCTTATTAATGCCCACCCATCTTTTAATTTCAATCGAATTCCATCTATATTTGAATAATCAAATTTTGATGAGAAATAATTAAAAACCTCAAGCATTATTTGCTCTTTTTGATCATCATCTTTGCAATCGAATCTTAATTCTGGAGTAGAATAATATTTTGGAGCTTTAGATACCATCTCACTTAATTTTAGATCAGAATTAGATAGCAATTCAATTAGCCTCAACCCAACGTATATTGCATCATCATACCCAAAATAACTATCAGCAAAGAATATGTGGCCGCTCATCTCCCCACCAAATTTTGCATTTTCTTCTTTCATCTTATTTTTTATTAGAGAATGCCCTGTCTTCCACATTATGGGGGTCCCATTATACTTTTTTATCATATCCTCAAGAGCTTTTGAACATTTAACATCATAAACAATTGAATCTCCATCCTTAATAATCATAGGCAGAAAAACAGTCATTAAAATATCAGATCTTATAATCTCCCCAGTCTCATCAATTGCAACAATCCTATCAGCATCTCCATCAAATGCAATTCCAACATCACAATTATTATTAATAACAAACTTCTGAAGATCAGTTAGATTCGAATCAACGGTGGGATCTGGGTGGTGATTTGGAAAAGTTCCATCTATATCACAATATAATTCATATAAATCAATATTAAATTTTTTATATAATGATGGAGCAACAATCCCGCCTGCTGCATTTCCACAATCCATTGCTATTTTCAATTTTTTATTAATATTAATTTTTTCTTGAATCATTTTGAAATAATCACTAATAATATCATAGGTGATTAATTCTCCATCACCCTGAAGATAATCTTTATTAATAATAATTTTATATAGTAACTGTATATCATCACCATAGAATGGTTTTTTATCAAAGGTTAATTTAAATCCATTGTATTCAGAGGGATTGTGACTGCCTGTGATTTGAATTGCAGCCTCTACATCAAGCTTCTGATTATGAAGGCTATAATAGCTTAAAGGAGTGGGAAGTTTATCAAAATTAACTACCTTGACTCCAACTGACAATAAACCTTTAATTAGATTATCAAGTAAACTAGAGCTGCTAGGTCTAACATCCCCACTAACTCCAACAACTCGTTTATGGTTGTTGATAATATAAGTTCCAAATCCTTTGCCAATATTTAAGGATAATTCATTAGTAATTTCTTTACCAACAATTCCTCTGATATCGTATGTCCGAAAAATATTTTTTGAAAGATTATCCACTATAGATTTCTCCTAAAACTATATTTTTACTTGCTCCCGTAACAGATGGCATATTATTTTTCAAATTTATCACCCTACAAGCTCCCAATATAGCAATTAATAGGGCTTCTTTTGTAGAAGAATCTACCCCATAGCTAGATATAGATCTTACTTTATATCCACGTTGGATTAATCCTTTTTTAATAAGAGGATGCTCACCCCCACCACCACTATATACTAATTCAAAATCATTTTTATTTAATTTAATGAAGCTCCTAATATTATAATCAATACTTTCAATTGAAAATTCTACAAAAGTTCTAACTATGTCATAATTATTAGCTCTTGGATTACTCTTAATTAACTCATCTATTATATTATCCCCAAAATCCATAATATCCATAGATTTTGGAGGTGCTTTCTTAATACAAGATAAATCAAGTAATTGATTTAAAAAATTTGTATTAGTTTTACCCTTATTTGAATATATAGCATCAACATCATATCTTGAATTAAAAAATAATCTGCAAGCCATATCAACTAAGCACATTCCTGGGCCTGTATCAAATCCTAAAACCTTATCTCTTTGTTTGTTTTTAGGGATATAGGAGATATTGGATATTCCCCCAATATTTAAAGTAACAATATTCTTTTTTTTATCTAAAAATAATAGCCAATCTAGAAAGGGCATCAATGGGGCGCCATTCCCACCATTCTTTATATCATTCTCTCTGAAATTGTATACTACTGGAATATTACATTCATCAAAAAAAAATCTATAGTCAAACAATTGATTAGAAAGCACTCTGTCAATATGATGGACTGTCTGTCCGTGGCACGCTATGTAGCTGAATTTTTTAAGATCAGAAAATTCATTGATCTTTTTTAGGTATATCTTAGTTAATTCAGTCTCGTGCTTCTTATTTTTATACTTCTTATTTTCTCGTAGTGAGTGGAGAAAGAATTTTTCTGAATCTGTATATTGTAACGTTGAGAATTTATTTATTTTATATTTTAATTGGTAATCTGAATTAATATTTATATCAACATCACAACAATCAAGGCCGTCACATGAAGTGCCGGACATAATGCCAAGAATATTCATTAAATTTTATTTTCTATGCTCATTGAGTATTAATCGTAAAGATCCATTGAATATTTTTATTAATTCAACAGACTCAATGTAAGAAATATTTAGTTTTTTCATAATTAGAGCATTCTTTACTTTGCCCTTAGATTTATTTAAAATATCCTCAGCTTCATCTGAGCCAATGCCAGTTAATGCTTTTATAATATTCACTGCCCTTAATAGTAATTTATTATTTACTACTTTTAGATCAACCATGTAATTTCCGTATGTTTTATTTAATTTTATCATTGTTATTGTACTAATCATATTTAGTATCATTTTTGTGGCAGTTCCACTCTTCATTCGAGTAGAGCCAGAAATAATTTCAGGGCCAACAAATACTTTTAACATCTTATCTATATATTTTATATCATCAACATCATTAAAAGTAATCAACGCAGTTTTTGCTCCTATTCTTTTGCTGAGTTTTAAAAATTCTAAAACAAATGACGCTCTTCCACTGCAAGAGATCCCAATAATAATGTCATTAGAAGATATTTTTTTATTAGCTATGATTTCCTTAATATCATCTATCTTATCCTCTGCTCCTTCAATGGATTCTGATAGAGCCTTTTCTCCTCCTGCAATAACACCCTGGACCATGCTGCTGTCAACACCAAATGTTGGCTTGCATTCAGCTGCATCTAAAACTCCTAATCTTCCTGATGTCCCCGCCCCAACATAAAATAATCTTCCTCCGTCTAAAAGTGATTCTAATGTGAGACGTACAATATTTTCAATATCATCTGATGAGCTGTTGATTCCATCTATAATATCTTTATTATCATGATTAAAAATTTTGATTATTTCAGAGATATTTTTTGTATCTATATCAATTGAATTAATATTTTGTGATTCTGTTATATTTTTAGTTTTTTTCATAAAGCTATATAGATTCTATCATATTATTTATTAAATTTAAGATAATGGACATTTTATTCTTAGCAATAACAGGAATTATTTTATCAATATTTTTCTCCTCATCTGAAATAGCTCTTATCTCAGCAAATAAACTTCAGATAAACGTTTGGGAAAAGCAAAAACTACGATTATCAAAGACAGCAAATTCAATAATAAATAATAAAGAATTTTACCTCTTTTGTATTTTAGTAGGTAATAATATAGCAAATATGCTTACAACCTCTTTTTTTACAATTTATTTGATTAATAAAGGTGTACTTCCAGAGCATACCATATTTATTATTATTTCATTGGTTATTCTTTTATTTGCAGAGATAATTCCAAAATCAATTATTAGACAATTTAGCAATACTACTCTACTCATTATTTCACCATTATTGTACGGATTTGGAATTATTTTATACCCGATTTATTCACTCTTTAAACTTTTTACTAAAAAGAACTCTGAAAATTCAATCTTTAAGAATAAGGGGCATGACTATATAAGGGATGATATCCAGCATATATATGAGCATGTAGATAATTCTATTGAAATTGAGGATGAGCAAAAAGAGATGCTTTCAAATGTATTTACACTCGGCGAGAATACAGCATATGAGGTGATGACACCACGAGCAAAATTATCTATGGTATCTAAAGATGCAACCCTTGAGGAAGTGTTACATACGTTTATTGATTCAGGTCACTCAAAACTACCCGTATATAGTGATGATATAGATGACATTGTTGGTGTTATTTATTTATATGATTTATTTAAAAATCCTAATAGTATTGATGAAATAATTAAACCTGTTAATCAAATACCATTTACAAAAAATATATCTGATATTATGTCAGGCTTTCAAAAATCAAATTCAAATTTATCAATTGTTGTGGATGAACATGGTGGAACCTCAGGCCTCATAACAGCTGAAGATATCTTTGAAGAGCTTTTTGGTGAGTTTGAAGATGAGTTTGATCATGATGAGGTTAAGAGTAAAACTAATGATGATGGCTCGATATCTACAAATGCAAGGATTGAATGTGATGAATTCAATAAATTATTTAATAATTTAATCCCAAAGGGTAACTATGAGACTATTGCTGGATATATAATATCAGAAATTGGAAGAATCCCAAATCAAGGAGAAAATTTATTTTTATCAATTGGACAGGTGTTAATTAAAAAATCATCTTCACGAAAAATTGAGGAAATTCAGATCTATCTAAATAAATAATTATTAATCAATTTTAGAAAAATATATTTTTGCTTCATTCATTACTTTTGGAGCTAAAATAATTGTTGAAATCATTGTCGGAAAAGCCATTAATGCAAACATCCCATCAACAAAATTTATAACCATATCGAGTGTTATAATAGATGCTATCGTTAAACTGATAGTATAGAATATTCTATAATATAATTTTGATTTATTCCCAAAAAGAAATGCAGAACATTTAGAACCATAATATGAATAACCTATCATCGTTGTAATGCTGAATATAAAGACTATCAAAATTAATAATGGCTGTCCTATCGTAGGCATAGCAATGCTGAATGCTTTTGATGTCATTGAAATTCCATTTAATGAACTGTCTGTCCATACTCCTGTTAGTAAAATTGAAAAACCAGTTATAGTACATACAATAATTGTATCTATAAAAGGACCAATCATTGCAACAAGTCCTTCTCTCACAGGTTCTTTGGTCATCGCAGCCCCATGAGCCATTGATTCAGTCCCAATTCCTGCTTCATTTGAAAAAGCAGCTCTACGAATACCTGTAATTATAACTGCTCCTAAAGATCCTCCTAAAACAGCCTCCCCAGTAAAGGCATCTTTTAGTATAAGTGCAATAATATCACCCAATTCTAAAAAATTGCTAATGATTATATAGAAGCCACATAATAGATATATGATAATCATAAGAGGAACTAATTTTGATGCGACAATTGCAATTCTTTTAATACCACCAAAAATAACCATACTGACAATAAGTGATATAAAAATACCTATAAATAATTTTGAAAACATTATATTAGATTGAACAAATGAACTATCAATAAATAACTGCTCAATAACTATTTGGGTTAACTGATTGGCCTGAAATAAAGCTAAACATCCAAAAATTCCTGCTATACTGAAAAAATATGCCAAAGGTTTAAATTTATCAGACATCCCTTCACTAATCACATACATAGGACCGCCCTGTATTTCTCCATTTTCATCATATCCTCTATATAGAATAGCTAATGTACATGTGAAAAATTTTGTTGACATTCCAACGATAGCGCTGACCCACATCCAGAAAAGTGCACCTGGACCCCCTACATGAATAGCTATAGCCACACCGCTGATATTTCCCATTCCAACAGTACTTGCAAGTGCACTTGAGAGTGCCTGAAAATGAGAAATTTGTCCAGGATCATTAGGGTCATCCATTTTTCCTAATAATATTTTGAATCCATGGTTTAAATATCTAAAGGGGATAAATCTACAATAAAAAGTAAAAAAAAGTCCACCACCTAATAGAAGTATAAGTATTGGAGGCCCCCAAATGAATTCTGTAAAGCTTGCTAGGTAATCATTAATTAACTCCATTAGTATTTTTGATCATATTTATCACGAAGCATTTTATGACGATCATTCAAATCTACATCTCTCCCCTGTATAAATGCCTGTAACACCTGTGTCTCAAACAAGAAAGGATCTCCACTAGAAATGAAGAGCGTTGCATCTTTACCAACTTCTAAACTGCCAACCTGGTTATCAATACCTAATATTTTTGCTGAATTTAATGTTAATGATTTCAAGCCTTCTTTATATGGCAGTCCAAATGCAACAGCCATTCCTGCTTCATATGGAAGACTACGTTGATGAGGAGATTCAAAATTACTAGAAGATCCTGATATGCAGAATTGCACGCCAGCATCATATAATAATTTTGGAATCTTATATTTTAAATCATATGGGTCATTTCTACGCATAGGTGTTGATAAAGGATGCTCATATATTACTGGAATATTATTTTCAATTAATAAATCTGTTAAAAGATAGCTGTCTGCACCACCCACAAGAACCATTTTAACATCAAATAGTTTCGTAAAATATATTGAAGAACGTATTTGTTCGTATCTATTTGTATGAATAAAAAGTGGAATATTTTTATCAAAAACAGGAATCATAGATTCAAGTTTTAAGTCAATTTCAATATTTTGATTTAGTTTTTCTGTATCATAATATGATTTAGCTTTTTTAAAGAATTCTTCAAGCTGTTTAATCTCTTTATTGATTTTTGATGATTCTTCATTCTCTTTAATATTTTTATCTCTTTTTGATGATTCTTTATCCTCTTTAGGAATATTTATTTGAGGCCAATTTATATGAATACCTGCAGGACTCTTTAATGTTGCCTCTTCTGATGTCCAACCATCTAGCATCATAATCGATGATGAACCTGAAACACGTCCGCCTTTTGGAATTGTATGAACAATTAAAATACCATTTGATCGTGTAACTGGAATTAATTCTGAGTCTGGATTATATGCTTTTGCTGCTATAACATTTGGGTTGAATAAACCGGTTTCTCTATAATCTTTAGTTGCTCTCACTGCATTTATTTCAATAAGTCCTATCGTAGTGCTTGGTGCAATTAATCCAGGATATACATGCAAATTAGATATATCAATTACTCTATCTGTATTAAAAGTCCTAATATCTGTATCTATTTCAACAATCTTTCCATCCTTAAACTTTAAATCACCTTTAAAAGTTGAGTCAGAGACTGTATGGATTGTCCCATTTTTTAGGACTATCGAATTAGATTGAATCTTTCCGGGTATTTGGTCTGAACAAATACATAATGAGAATATTAAAATTGATACTGTATATTTAAAATTCATTTTTATAAGGTTGGGTTCCGCAACTATGTTTTAAATGATGATGATTAAGCTTTTTTTTTGCATCTTTTTCAATAGACTCATCACTTTTTAATGCTTTTTGAACAAGTGTATTAAATAATTCTTTATCTCTATTTCTTAAAATGAAATCTTCTTCAATATCAAAATATTTTTTTCCATCAATCCATGTTTGTTCACATTTTGAATATGTTGATAATGGATCAGAATCCCATATAACAAAATCAGCATCTTTATTATTTTCAATACTCCCTGTTCGATGATCAATTTTTAACTGCTTTGCAGGATTGATAGTCACAAAATTAAGAGCTTCTTCAGGTGTTAACTCTCCATATTTTATTGCTTTAGCTCCTTCTAAATTCATCCTCCTAGCCAATTCATTGCTATCTGAATTAAATGATGTTAATACTCCTTGATTATGCATCATTGCACCATTATATGGAATTGCATCATATACTTCAAATTTATATGCCCACCAATCAGTAAAAGTCGATGCTCCTGCTCCATGATCTCTAATTGCATCTGCAACTTTATAACCTTCCAATACATGTTGGAAAGTTCCAATTGTAAATCCATAATCATCTGCAATTTGAATTAAATTTAAAATTTCATCCTGTCTATAGCTATGACAATGAATAATTCTTTCACCATTAATTATTTCTAATAAAGCTTCTAACTCCAAATCTTTTCTTGGTGAAATTGTTAATTTTTTATCAGATTTTTTGTATTTAGACCATTTATTCTGGTAATCTAATGCCGCATTGAATCCATCTCTTATTATTTGATCTACACCCATTCGTGTCTGAGGATATCTATAATAATAATCATCTCCCCAGTTAGATTGTTTTACATTCTCACCCAAAGCAAATTTTATCCCTTCAATGGCATCTTCAATAATCATATCTTGTGCTGTAGAACCCCATCTTAATTTTATCACTGCATTTTGACCACCTATAGCATTCGCAGAACCATGCAATAGGTTTGCAGATGTTAATCCTCCAGCTAACTCTCGGTATATTGCAATATCATATGGATTAATAACATCTTTAATCCTGACTTCGCTTGTTATCGATTGGGTCCCTTCATTTACTGAGCTCAATGCTGAATGTGAATGAGCATCTATTAAACCAGGGGTAACATGTTTTCCCGATCCATCAATCTTCAATGCATTTTTTGGTGCTCGTAAATTTTTTCCTATTTTATGAAATTTACCATTCTTAATAATTACATCAGATTCTTTCAATATACCCCTTTTAGAACAGGTCCAAATAGTTGTATTCTCAATAAATATGTATTCATATTCATTGGGAGGGTTTAGATATCCATACGCACCTTCAGGATGGTATATTTCTATTTTTTTAGGAATATTGATATTGGTTGAATCAACTTTTTTATCACTAATATTTTCAGATATTTTAATTAAATTATTTTTTTTGGAAGAACCATCTGGATAAATTATTTCACCTGAAAAAAATCCTTCTTCATAATATCCTGAATATCTATATACACCTGATTCATCAAGATCATTTTTATATGAAAAGGATAATAATGGATAATTAAATTCCATATTCTTAACAGATATTTTTGTCGTATCAATTTCTAAATTAATTTTAAATTTATTATTTTCATTTATGATGATTATCTTGTAGGATGAATCCTCTAACATCCATTGGCCAGATATATCAATTGTAGGTGTTTTAGTAATAATATATTCTTCTCCATCAATCCAAACTGATAAGATTTTTGAATCTTTATCAAAATAATCATTATCTGTAATGAGTAAATATCCCATTTTTCCAACTTCTAGCGTTCCAAACTGTGCTTCTAAACCTAACTTGTTTGCTGGAATAGTTGTTAATGCTGATAAAGCTATTTTTTTATCTAATCCATGTTCAACTGATTTAAGAATATTCTTTTTAAAATCACTTGATTTCATATTATAACTCGAAAAGGCAAATTCAATCCCTTTATTATATAATTCATATGGATTAAATGGGGCTTGATCCCAATGCTTTAATTCATTTAAGTTGACATCTAAAGCTCTGCTAAAAGTAGTTACATCAGGTTTTTTAGGAAAATTTGGACTTAATATAAAAAATGGAGAACTTTCATTTAATAAACGAAGATTTCTGTATTCATAGCCCGATCCAATAATCCATAAATTGAAATTAAATTCATTTTTTAATTTAATTACTCTTTCTAAGTCCTGTTCATTGTTTGTAATGAAACAAAAAGGTATATTGTTCTTTATGGATTCTGATAAATTATTGAGAGCATCATCAATTTCAGGTCTTTTATTAGTTTTTGGAAATTTATTATATATTTTCCATGCTTGTGTATACCATTTTGCGTCATAAAATGTCTGTCTGATGAGTGCAATGGATCCTAATAATGATCCTGGATAGTCATTAGATTCCCAACCGCCACTTTCCATTGCCATATATTGGAAATTATTTTCATTAAAAATAGAATTCTCTGAAAAATCTCCCATATGTATTGTTCTTTCACTACCTCTAAAAATTCCATTTGCAGGAGATACGGTTGATAATACAAACCCCTTTTCACGTAATTTCTTATTTAATTTATTAATTTTATCATCTATGCTTGGAAGATATTCAGGATGTATTCTGGGATTCCAATGCTTTGTTGGAGAATGCAATAAAGTTGTATCTAAATCTATAGGATTATATAAATCTATAAAACCTGGATATATATGTTTATTATGACAATCAATTTCTATTGCACCATCAATATGTACATTTTTTCCAATTTTAACTATTTTATTTTTTTTAATAATTAAGTTTGAATTCACTATTATTTCATCAGGACTAATATGTATTGTTGCATTATTAAATGAAAATAAATCAATTGGTTTATCTGCCAAACCTATCTGAGGTGATGTTTGGCTTAATAAAATATTAGCTACAATAAATAATATAAATCTGATCATTAAAATAATTATTAATTTAAATACTTATGTTTAAAAAATTCCCACAAGATGCTAGCCCATTTGATTTTGCTCTACTCAAAAGATTAGATTGACCTTTTTCTCTATCAGAGCCGCCCCAACCTTTTAGCGCATCTGCTTGAAGAGCTCGTCCATAGGAGAAAGTTAAATTCCAAGGCATATCATCATGGTTTTTATTCATACAATTTAAATGAGCCGTCGCATCATCACTTGATTGTCCTCCTGATAGGAAAGCAATCCCAGGAACACTATCTGGAACATTTTCTTTAAGTGCTTTAACGGTCATCTCACTTACTTTTTCAACATTTTCCTGTTTTTCGTAATCTAAACCAGGAATTACCATATTGGGCTTTAAAACAATCCCATCAAGCATAACATTATAAAGTTTAAGCACATCAAATACACAGTTTAGTGTCTTATTTGTTACATCAAAACACTTATCTATAGTATGAACGCCATCCATCAGCACTTCTGGCTCAACTATAGGAACAATATTTGATTCCTGACACAGCGAGGCATATCTAGCAAGTGCATGTGCATTTGCGACAATACAATGCTCAGATGGAATATCATCACCAATAGTAATCACCGCTCTCCACTTTGCAAATCTTGCTCCAAGTGAATAATATTCTTGAAGCCTATCTCTAAGACCATCTATGCCCTCTGTAATCTTTTCATCTTTTGACCCCGCTAAATCTTTAGCGCCTGTATCTACCTTAATTCCTGGCAAAACATCCTTATCAGACAATAACTTAATAAATGGAATATTAGCATCGCATGTAGATGACTGCCTTAGCGTCTCATCAAACATTATCACGCCACTTATATAATCTTCCATTCCGCTCGCTGTAAATAGCATGTCTCTATATTCATTCCTTGTTTCAAAAGTAGAATCAACACCTATCTGATCAAATCTTTTGCCTATTGTCGGTGTACTCTCATCTGCAGCCAAGATACCCCTTCCCTTTTTAACCATTGCCAAGGCTGTATTCATTAACATCTGTTCATTCATATTATTCTACTCCTTCTAAAATATATTTATTTATTTTTCTAATTGAATAAGAATTTGAAATTTTAGTTATTCTTGAAGCCTTTACATCAATCAATAAAGATGATGTAGAAGCCTTATCACCCTCAATTACAACGCCTGGAATCCATCCATCACACACACCAGTTGCTATAAACATCGAGTTATCTGATGCACATAGTTTATTAATATCTAGTTTTTTTTCAATTGGATAATCTGACATCTCAATTGCTCTTGCTTTTGCCTCATCTGAATGGAAATATAATTTTCCATCAAAAAAACCATCCAACCCTTTTACAGCTGTTGCAGCAATCACCCCCTCAGGGGCAGAGCCGATTCCTAAATAAATATCGGCTTCCTCAGATGCCACTCTTAATGAAGCAACTATATCTCCATCAGATATCATCTCAATAATAACATTGAGCTCAGTTAATTTATCAACAATATATTGATTTCTTGGCCTATCTAAAACTATTGCATTAAGTTGATTAGTAGATTTCCCTGATTTTTTAGATATATTATTAATGTTTTCTTCTATACTAAAATCCAATGACACAACATCCTTATACAATCTACTTGTAACCAATTTGTTCATATAGGTATCAGGAGCTCTAAATAAATCACCCTTTGGAGAAAGTGCCATAACAGTCATTGCATTGGTATCATCATTCGCACAATTTTTTGTGCACTCAAGAGGATCAACCGCAATATCAATCGGGAATAGATCTTCTCTGTCTATATGCGTTCCCAGCTTCTCTCCAATATACAGCATTGGAGCCTCATCAATCTCTCCCTCGCCTATCGCAATTCTAGCATCTATGGGGGCATTCATTAAAGTTGTTCTCATGGCATTGACAGCAGCTTGATCTACCTTATTTTTATCTTTACAGCCCCTCAACTGAGCACACGCAACAGCAGCATATTCAGTGGCTCTGATAAAGTAATCTTTGTAATCAATAATATTTTTCAGTTTTCTATCCTATCAATTAAATTTAGAAACCATTTGGAATTAATGTCTAACCCCTTATCACCTCTAATATCATTAAAATCTATACAACTTAATTCTCCTGTCCGCTCATCTTCACCAATAATTCCACTATTAGATTCTAGTGCATTTTTAAAAGCAAAATCGCAAATTTTAAAAATATATTCTAAATCATCATCACTAGGAGAAGCAGATCTAGCAAAGTATCCACTTTTTTGAATTAAGATTCTATTAAAATTAATTTTTTTAGAGATTGCATCAGAAAACCATTTAGCAGTATTAATCGAATCTAATTTAATGTGGCCAAAGGCATCTTTTTGAATTGACTCCCCTGATTTTTTGATATCCTCTGATATCTCATTTAAAAAAGCTCCTTCACAAATAAATAAATTTAGACACTTAACCTCTTTCATAATGCTGGTTAACCTATCAATTTCATCATTAATATCTAATTCTCTTTCAGGAACATAAATACCATGTATATCATATCTTCTTTTATCAAAAGTATCATGTAAATATAATTTTTTTTCATCTAAACTATCATAGTACATCTTAGCAGTAAATCCAGTAAGCCAGCCTGAGTTTCTTCCCATTACCTCATGCACTATCAAGTGATGTTCACTCATAAAATTTTCATTTACTATATTTTGGAAAAACATAGCACCAGAACTGGCGGCAGTATAAGCACCCAAACTTCTTTTAATTGGGAAAATATCATTATCAATAGTCTTGGGTATCCCAATTACTGTAATATTTATATCTTTTAAATTAATATGATTTTGAAGATCTTTGGCTGTAGTATTTGTATCATCTCCACCAATTGTAAATAGAATATCTATTTTATCATTAATAAGTTGATCTGCAGCTACCTCTAAAGGAATTTGTCCATCACTAATCAATTTTTTTTTTAAACAATCATCAACATTAGTTAGCTTAATTCTGCTGTTTCCGATTAAACTGCCCCCAAAGCTATAAAACATGTTAATTTCATTTAATGAGAATTTTGTAGGTAGATTAATTTTATTATTTTTAAGAAGTCCAGAAAATCCATTCAGGTATCCAACAGCATGAACCTCATCATCTATCTTACTAAAATGAAATAGTAAACGCCCAATGCTAGAATTCAAACAGGGTGCATTTCCCCCAGATGTTAAAAATGCTATTTTCATTAATAATTGATGATTATTTGTTTAGTAATTTATAATATTAGTCACTATGAAAATATTAAAATTATGAAGATTGCAACATTTATAATATTTATCTCACTTTTTTTCTCTAATCTCTATTCGTTAGATACATACTGTGATATATGCAATGAAAAAATTATTTCAAAATATTATATCGATGCTTGGGGAAATAAGTTTCATGCGACACATAAAGAAAATGGGGTTTTTTGTAATACTTGCTCAAGAATTATCAGCAAAGGATTAACCAGTGGTGGCTTCCAGTTTAACGATGGAAGGCATATGTGTAAACTTTGCAGCATTTCGATGATAAACTCTGATCATCTAAAAATAAAATCAATTAATAATGTTTTAGATATGCTTAAAGCAATAAATATATCTATTGATGATAAATTCTTATCGATTAATTTGGTTGATAGAGCAAGTTTGCAAAATGCAACTTATTCACTTTCAAGCCATAGTAAAAAAACAATAAAAGGATATACCTACTACAATAATAATCAATATGTTATAAATATTCTGTGGGGGCTTAATCAAATAGAGTTTGAAGCAGTTCTTGCACATGAGCTTCTTCATGTTTGGATTGATTATAATAACATAAAACTTAATAGAAATAAGTTAGAAGGTTTTTGCAATCTGGGTTCTAGTTTAGTCTATAATAATTATGATTTAGAACTGGCAAGGATTTTGCAAAAAACAATTGAAAATAATCCTGACCCTATATATGGAAAAGGCTATAAATATATGAATTCATTGCTTGAAATTCATGGATGGGATAAGCTCATTTCAATGCTTTTAAGCAATAATTAATTTTATGCAATATAAAAAAATTCTAGATACAGATCCACAGGAAACGCAAGATTGGATTGATTCGATAGATGCATTGATCGATGAAAAAGGTGAAGAAAGAACTTCCTTTATAATTGAAAAATTAATTGATTTTTCAAGAAGAAGTGGCATTCAACTTTCCTTCTCTCCACATACAGAATATTTAAATACTATTTCAATAAAAAATCAAAAACCATATCCTGGAAACCGTTCTATCGAAAGAAGGATTAAATCTCTAGTCAGATGGAATGCCATGGCGATGGTAGTCAGAGCCAATAGAAATAATAGTGGCATAGGTGGTCACATATCTTCATACACTTCTGCAGCAACTCTCTATGAAGTAGCATTTAATCATTTTTTTAGAGGCAATAACCTTAATGGTGGAGATTTGATTTATTTTCAAGGACATATTTCTCCAGGAATTTACTCTAGAGCTTTCCTGGAAGGAAGAATCACTGAAAATCAACTGAAGAATTTTAGACGAGAGTTAAAGGGAGATGGACTGTCTTCATATCCGCACCCATGGTTAATGCCAAATTTCTGGCAATTTGCTACTGTATCAATGGGGCTTGGGCCAATAATGAGCATATATCAAGCTAGATTTCTACACTATCTTCAAGATAGAGGAATATGTAATACTGCAAACAGAAAGGTTTGGGCTTTTCTTGGTGATGGAGAAATGGATGAGCCTGAATCATTGGGAGCCTTGACTCTTGCCTCTAGAGAGTACTTAGATAATCTTATTTTTGTAATAAATTGCAATCTACAAAGGCTAGATGGCCCCGTTCGTGGAAATGGGAAAATAATCCAAGAACTAGAAGGAGCATTTAGAGGAGCTGGGTGGAATGTGATAAAAGTTATATGGGGATCAGATTGGGATGCTTTGTTTGAAAAGGATGAAAATAATTTAATTATTGAAAGATTAAATGAATTAGTTGATGGTGATCAATTAAAATATACAGTTGAAGGTGGAAAATATTTTAGAGAGCATTTCTGGGGAAAATCAGATGAATTACTGTCTATCGTTGAACATCTTACTGATGAAGAATTGGGTGAGCTTAGATTAGGTGGGCATGATCCCGCAAAGGTTTATGCAGCATACTCAGAGGCTGTAGAACATAAAGGGCAACCCACTGTTGTCCTTGCACAAACAATCAAGGGTTATGGATTAGGTGAATCTGGTGAGGGTAGAAACATTACTCATCAACAAAAAAAATTAAATGAAGAAGAGCTATTACACTTTAGATCAAAATTTGATATTCCTCTAAATGATGAGGATTGTATTAAAGCGCCATTCTACAAACCAAATGAGAATAGTGAAGAAATAAAATATCTGAAAGATCGTAGGGAAGCGTTGGGTGGATTTTTACCAATGAGGCTAACTGATAGCAAAAAATTATCTATACCCCCAATTTCTATATTTAAAGAACTAATAGATGGATCAAATAATAGACAAATTTCAACTACAATGGCATTTGTTCGATTGTTGACGATTATAACTAAGGATGAGACAATAGGCAAGAATATCGTTCCAATTATCCCAGATGAAGCTAGAACATTTGGAATTGATCCACTATTTAGACAAATTGGAATTTATTCACATTCTGGACAAAAATACGACCCTGTTGATTCAGATCAGTTTTTGTATTATAGAGAGGCTACTGATGGACAAATACTAGAAGAAGGAATCAGTGAGGCTGGTGCGATATCTTCTTTTATTGCAGCGGGGACATCATATTCAAACAGTTTGCAACCCATGATTCCATTTTTTATATATTACTCAATGTTTGGCTTCCAGCGTATTGGTGATTTTATCTGGGCAGCAGCAGATATGAGAACAAGAGGATTTCTAGTGGGTGGGACTGCTGGCAGAACAACGTTAAATGGTGAGGGACTCCAGCATCAAGATGGACACAGTCACCTTATGGCATCAACAATCCCAAATTTAAAAGCATATGATCCAGCGTATGCATATGAAATTGCAATTATAATCCAAAATGGATTAAAAATAATGTATCAAGATAATCAAGATGTTTTTTATTACATTACATTGGAAAATGAAAATTATGTGCAGCCTACAATGCCACAAGGAGTAGAAGAGGGTATCATTAAGGGCATGTACCAGATAAAAAAATCTAGTAACTCCAAGTTAAATGTCCAGCTACTTGGAAGTGGACCCATCTTAAATGAAGTAATTTCTGCCTCTAAGTTACTTAAAGATGATTGGGGTGTTGAATCAGATGTGTGGAGCGTTACTAGCTATAGTGAACTGCACAAAGATGCAGAGGATATGAACAGATGGAATTTGCTTAATCCTTCTAAAAAAAATAAAGTATCATACCTAGATCAATGTATAAAAAAATCAAATGGACCTGTTGTCGCCTGTTCAGATTATGTTAAATTAGTATCAGAGCAAATATCCCCATATCTTGATTGTGACTTTACATCAATAGGAACAGATGGCTTAGGAAGAAGTGGAACAAGGGATGAGCTTAGAGATTTTTTTGAAATAGACCAATACTATATAACTCTTGCAGCAATGAACTCACTGTATATACAAAAAAAAGTTGATCTAAAAACAATTGAAAAAGTTTTACATAAATATAAAATAGATCCAGAAAAGATAAATCCATTAAAATGTTAAAAAAATATGAGTGATATATTATTACCAGAATTAGGTGAAGGAATTGATAGTGTCGAGATAAGAGATGTGCTTGTAAACAAGGGCGATTTTATAAAAAAGAATCAAACTATCCTAATCCTAGAAACAGATAAGGCTTCCATGGAAATACCCTCTGAATATGATGGAGTAGTAACCAAAGTATATGTAAAGAGTGGAGACAAAATATCCCCAAATGAACCTTTAATAGCCATTGATAGTAATAATGAAGATATCAATGATAATAAAAATGAAATAAGCATAGATAAATCAGAGGAACCAATAAAAGAAGATAAAAAAAAAGAAAATGAAATTTCATCTAATAATCCACTGAGTAATGAGCCTTTAAAATCAGATGATTCTAAAATTAATGATATTGATTCATCTCCTAACATTCTTGCAGCACCCTCAATAAGAAAATTAGCAAGGGAACTTGGCTGTGATATTAAATTAGTTTCTGGTACTGGAGAAAAAGGAAGAATAACAAAGGATGATATCCAGAACTACGTAAATCGACACCTCTCCTATGATTCATCCGCTATCAATGCTGATGACTTGAGAA
>Ga0066376_10001541_pt1 | contig 22333 bp, 23 predicted proteins | sample Knorr_S15_td_Bot_FD_77009 | JGI IMG/M metagenome (GOLD analysis project Ga0066376, IMG submission 77009) | Marine microbial communities from Southern Atlantic Ocean transect - Knorr_S15_td_Bottom_ad_5009_LV_A | ecosystem: Environmental > Aquatic > Marine > Oceanic | place: Southern Atlantic...
CCGTCGTACGTCTCCCCTCCGTCACCACCGTCTGGTCGATCCCCAAGATCCGCATCTGATATTGGGTGGAGGAATGTGGAAGCGAACAACATTGCACAACGGAGGCGCCTCCCGCACGCCAGCATAGCGCGGCCCCTCGAACGCCCTTGCCAGGGTTGCACCCGGTGTGTTCAATGGGGTTATGCATTACCCCGTCTCGTCGTTGGAAGTCGCCACCATGGGGAACACGGCGCGAGAATCCCGAATCTGCTGCCTCGACCTGGACACGTTCTTCGTCTCCGTCGAGCGCCTGTTCCGGCCCGATCTGATCGGCAAGCCGGTGGTGGTCGGAGCCCTCCCGGGAAGCCGAGGCGTGGTCACTGCTGCCAGCTATGAGGTACGCGCCTTGGGGGTCCGCTCCGGGATGCCGATCGCCGAGGCCTGCCGACTGGCGCCGAAGGCGATCTACCTGTCCGGTCGGCACGGTGAGTACGGCGAGTACGCGCGCCGGGTGAAGGAGATTCTCGAGCGCTATACGCCGATCGTCCGGACGGCAAGCATCGATGAGTATTTTCTCGACTTCCGACGGTGCGAGGGTATGTACCGCCAGGATGGCGACCGCGACGACAACGAGACCATCGAGCGCGTCGTGGGCGAGGTGTGCCAGACTATCCGGAACGAGGTCGACCTGCCAGCCAGCGCCGGCATCGCCACGTCGCGACCGGTCGCCAAGATGGCCTCGAACGCGGCCAAGCCGGCCGGGGTGCGGATCGTGCGCGCCGGCGAGGAGTGGTCTTTCGTCGAACCGCTTCCGTGCCGCAAGTGGCCCGGCATTGGGCCGGTTGCCGATGAACGGCTCCGCGCATCCGGCATCCTCACGCTCGGCGAACTGCTGACGGTACCCGACAGTTCGCCTGAGAGGTCTCTAGCCGCGTCGTTGCGCCGGGTGGTGTCCGGGAAAGCCGAGACCGCGCTCGGACGGGACCGCCCGTCCTTCCGCGAGCACGACCCGAAAGGGCTGACCCTCGGCAGCATTTCCAACGAGAGCACCTTCGGACACGACGTCGGCGACCTGCAACCCATCGTCGATCGCTTGAACTCCCTCTGCGGCCGGGTCTGCTGGCGCGCCCGACAGCGCGGCATCCTGGCCCGGACGATTACGCTCAAGCTGCGCTACGCCGACTTCGAGACCCTGACCCGAGCCCGCACTATCAAGGCGACCAATGCCGAGAATCGGGTCCTCACGTGCGTAAACAAGCTCTTCCGGGACAACTACGACGGGCGGCGTCCGGTCCGCCTCGTCGGCATCGCTCTGTCAGGACTCGAGGAAGGGACCAGCCAGCTCGAGCTGCCATTCGACGAAGGCGAGCGCCCCCGCATCGCCAAGGCGCTCGACGCGGTGCGCGAGCGCTTCGGATACGAGGCGATCCGGCTCGGGCTTGAACAGCGGTCGAGGCGGCATATCAGAAAGCCGACTCAGGGCCCCACAAAATAGCCTCAATACCGTCTGGTCCCGCGGCGCGGAGTGCAGGCAACTCGCGCGCGCGGCCGTGACGTCCGAGAGTCACCTCGCCTCGTCCTGCAAGCGGATCGCCAAACGCCACGCTGACCCCGGCGGTCATTCATCTACCTCCTCTTCGATCCGCTCGAGCAGAAAGAAGACGGGCCTGAAGCCATCCGTACAGCAGGTGACGTATTTTCCCGGCTGGACGCCAAGCATGTTGCCCCCTCGCGCCAGCACCATTACGTATTTCTGGATATCTGTCCAGGCCCAGTCGGGGAAGCCGTCCGGAGCGTGGCCTTCTGTAAAGAACTGATGGCCCACCTCGAAGTCGTGACAGCATCCCTTGGGTTGCCAATCGACGTCATCCGACGCGTAGGCATCGACGAATTCCTGATTGAACGTCTTCTTCAGCACAGTAACGCGAACCGTCTTCCCTCTGGGGACGCTGGAGCATTCTGACATCGTCTAGACTCCCGTTGATTATTGTCGACACGCCTAATTCGCGTCGGTACACCTTCGGCACAGCGACGGCTATGGTGATCACTCAGCCGGACCAGGAGCAGTGATACAGAAGTTAAGTCCGCAGACGGGAACCCACATGAGCATGCTTTAGCGGCCGCCTGACAGTCGTCTATCACGATGGATAGACATTCGCCACCTCCACCAACCGCCACTTCCCCGCGATCCTGCCCAGCCCGCAGGCGATCTCCCAGCCAGCTCGCAGACGCTTGGTCGCTTCCTTCGGCGCCGCCAGGGGGCCAATCACCACCGGTTTCGCCGCCTCATACACTTCCAGCCAGAGCCGGCCCGCCTCCACCTTTGCGATCGTATGGTGACTGAATTCGAGATAGTCCTCTTCGGGCAGGTCCACAACCCTGTCCTCGAACCTGGCCGACGCCTGCGCCAGCAGCGTGGCCGCCTCTTGCGCCGCGGTCAGATCGCGTCCGGTGGCCGTGGGATCCTCTACATCCTCCACGCCGTCCAACAGGTCTTCCGCTTCGAGCCACGTCAGTAGCTTCTTGCACACCGCTCCTGCCGCCTTCGACACCTGCGCCGAGGCGGCGACCTTCCTGATCAGGAAGAAGCTGAGGAAGCCCTCCAGGCAGCCAGGAATCCACTCGGGGCCAAATATCTCGCAGAACGTGTGCTGTGGCCCCCCATCCTCCTTCAGATACCCCCACACGGTGCGCTCCTCGGCACTCAGCATATCCGGTCCAACCGCGTCCAGGTGAACCTGCAGCAGCGCGATCACCTGCTCGTAGTCGCGGATCGACTGTTGACTGCGCAGCCGCTGACGCTGCGCCATCAGGAATCCTTCCAGCACTTCGACGATCCTGGGGCCGAGCATGTCCTCCGGCTTCGGGGCATCGGCGTCGATCGGGTCCTGTGCCCAGGGGCCTGCCACCACTGACCCATCGTCGCCGGATCCGGTATTTTCGGGCACCGGGTCGCGTTGCCAGGTGATCACCCGATACAACAGCGGGCCCGCCCGCACCTGGCAGGGCTCGGTCGTCCACTCCTCATCGCCGGGCTCGGTAGCGGCCAGACCGAAGCGGACCGCGAAATTCCTGATCACGCGCACCTCGAAGGCACTGAAGAAGAGATCGGTGGGCTCAGAATAGCTACCGGTAAAATCCTGCAGGACAAAGGGGAGTCCCAACAGATATCGCTCGGCGTAGAAATTGGAGGACCGGGGCTCCTCGCCATACTGTTGCAGCAGATAGAGGGCATACCAGAAGAACGACTGGACCCACTGCGACGCCGGCATCGCGTCTTCGTAGGCCCAGTTGTATCTGGTGGCATACTGTTGCAGCAGCATGCCGAACAGCTCGCCGCTTGGCAGGCGGCCTTCTACCACCGCCTGTCCCCGCTTGGTCAGATACAGCTTGCCCTTCCGCTTGCGGGTCAGGCCGGCCAGCTCCGCCGTCCCGCGCAGCAAGGTCGCCTGCGGCATGTCCGCCTCGTTGCGGGCCGGTCGGTCCTCCCGCCACCACGGCGCCCCCAGGGCGTCGGCCTTGATCAGCAGGGTGATCGCTGCTCTCGACAGGTTGCCCTTCTGCGTGAGCTTCAATGACCCCTCGTTCGCCATCACCTGCAGATAACGCCGTATGTCGCGAACCAGCGGCGCCGCCTCGAAGGCGTCATCGGGCAGATCCGTCACCACCTGCATCGGGGCGTCGTCGTCGAAGGGAGACAGCAGCAGACGCTGAATTTCGTCCGGGGTGAAGCCGCCCTCTATCTGCGGAACCCCGGTCGCCGTCTGTCCCGTGGCACCAGGATCCTGGCCGAACACTACCTGCCAGCGCACCTTCGGATCTTCAAAAGTCACGGTGTCCGGGTCGAACAGCTCCGGATCGAAGGAGCCGCCCACCCACGTCAGAAATTCGTCGTGCTCTGAATCGTCCGGATCGGCCAGCGCCACCAGGAAGCTCTCGTATCCGCGGACACCGCCCACGTCCTCGGGCGGGCAGGCCCGCTTTCCACTGATACACCTGGGATATTCGGCCCGGTCGTCGATGGGCAGGATGTCCTCCAGCACGACGGCATGCTCCCAGGAGTCGCCGTAGTCGTATTCATAGAGGATCCTGGCACGCTGGATGCTCAAGTGATCGGTGACCTGATGTTCCCACCCCGGCTCGACCTGCTCGTCGTCGAAGTCGCCCTCGAAGGGAAGACCGATCATCCGGCGCTGACCGGTGGCAGCGTCCTCGATCCGGAAGGAGTGCAGGTGGCTGTCGGTCCAGCCCATGGCATTCTGGATCGCCACGTGCAGTTCCCAGAAGGTGCACTCCTCTTTGATCTGGATTCGCCGCCAGATCGCCGGTTCTGCCCCTATCAGCTCGATTCGGATCAGCAGTACCTGCTGCGCCATCCTCCAACTCCCATTTATGGTGGATTTTCCGGTCCGGTCTCGTGGCGGCTCACACCGGGCCACGCTTCCATATCCGCCGCCCGGGGGGTGGTTCGTTTTACCTGGCTCTCGTGTGTCGGGACTGGACGCAGAGATATGCCCACGCCTTAACCTGGGAGATGGAACGATTTTCGGTCGGTCTGGGTCAGCGCTTCGCCGGTACTCTGGCCGCCTGCTCCCTGGCAATGAAGGACGCCACTTCCGACACCGGCGCGAGCCACACGCCGTTGTCGGGATCACGCGCATAGGCCAGCAGCTCTCTCAGCATGCCAAGCTTTGTCCCCCAGCGGGATGTCGCTGAATCGCTGACGCCGTGTCCGGCCAGGACCAGCCAGGTTTCGTTGCGTCTGGCGCGCTCGATCATGCGTTGGACCGTGCTGAAATCAGCTCCATCCATTTTCATCGACATCAGTTGCGACGGGTCGAAGTGGTCAGGTGCATTCGAGGTCTCGTCCAGCCAGCGTCGCCCGGTCTGGAAGATCTCAGCAACCAGTGGAACATAGCTCCTTGTATCCCTGCCGCGTCCGACGAAGGTCTGGCCGCAGGGATAGGCGTAGCTCACGGGGCGAACTCCCAGCCGCTCTTCAATCAGATCGTTCGCCTGTACAAGCTCGGTCCGAATTCGATCCAGATCGTAGTCTTCGAGGGCGACTCCTTCCCATCTGACCCAGGCGAAATTCCCGGTGCACGGATGCCCCATCGAGTGATTGCCGATCTCGTGTCCCGAGGCGACAGCCTTCTTCCAGAGCTCCAGCTTCTCCACCAGGCTGTCCGGCTGCACGTAGAACGTCGCCTTGACACCGGTGGAGTCCAGCAACGGCACCGCGTTGAGCAGCTGACTCGAGCGACCATCATCGAAGGTCAGACTGACAGCCACTCTGGCGCTGTCCGGCCAGGGAAAGCCCGATGGATCGAGATAGCGCTCTGATATCGGTCGCTTGGTGGGCTGCTGCGCACAGAGGCAGGTGGCCGTGCCCGCCATGAGCAGCACGGCCAGAATCTGACACGCCTGTAAAGGCAAGCCCAGGAGGCCTCTTCGGACAAAATGTGTGGTTCGATGGTCGGCGTTCATCAGCTTCTCACCTCCTCCTCGACCTCCACCTCTGCTGGCATTCGCCGCTTGCGGCGCATCCGTTCGTATGACTCCGGCGTTCCATCGTGAAGCGAGCCGAACCAGCGATCCAGCGGTACCGTCGCGGCGCCGTAATTGCATTCGAAGTGGCGGTGGTGCAGATAGTGGAAATACGAGTCGATGGACATCGAACTATCGGTGTCCTTCTTCAAAACGATCTGGTCGAAGCCGGTGTGTCCGATGGCGGGATTGAGGGCCGGACGCTGCATCAGGTAGAACATGTGTATCGGGTGTGACGGCACGAGGAAGAGAATGATCCATCGGCTGAAGTATAGGATGTGCTCGATCGGGTGCATGGACAGGCCCGACCACGGTCCCACATTCGTGTTCTTGTGATGCAAATAGTGCGCGGCCTTGTATAGCGGTTTCCAGTGAGAGATTCGGTGCACCACGTAGAAATGCAGGTCGTGCCAGAACGGCAGGATGACCGCCAACCCGAAAAACCACACCGGGTTGCTTCACAGCGTGGCAAATGGTAACCAGCCGTTGCCATACGCCCACAGCATGAAGACTTCGTACAGCGTCCAGATAGTGGCGCCACTGGCAACGCTCCAGAACGCGTTGTCCTTGACCTGATTGTCAAAGAGGAACGTCTTGCCGGATGTGCTTGGCCAGCGCGAATTGTATTTGAAACGAGTGCCCTGGACACGGCGCCAGTACAGCATGAGGTGCAGGGACCCGGCAACCAACACCAGCATCGCCACGTTGCGTGCGTACATTGGCAGGATCCAGCTGGCACTTAGCTGGCTGAAGTTGCTCAGTTGGTCCGCCCCAGGCTGGAGAAATACCACGTCAAAGCCGCAAGGCCGTAGAAGACCGCCGCCCCAAAAGGCCAGAGAAACCCGGGAATGCCGAAGAGAAACCGCAGCAGCTTCCTGGGCTGGATCGGCCAGGCGAAAGGCTGAGTCTTGCGCAGGACGCGCGGCATCCACTCCCCTCGCGCGTCTCGAGATTCCGTTCCATCGTCGACGCCCACGGCTGTGGGCGGACCTACCGGTTGCTGGGTGTTGTATGCCATGAGCAGACGCTAAGTCGGCCTGCCAGCACTGTCAAGCATTCGAGACCATCCCGCCACCCGTCCATGGTGTTGCCCAACAGGTCGAGGGAACGGTCGACGGCATCCATCACCTGACGATCGTTGGATCGGGCGTCACACCGGACGATGCTGACACGGGGTCTCGATATCATGGTCTGTCCTTGAATGGCTATATAGCCCAGTGATGCCAGGGGTTTTCGGGGATGGCCTGACGCACTCCGGCGTCGTCTTCGTGGGTCCAGCGGGCAAAGAAGCCGACCCGCGGCGACTGCCGCGTGTTGGTCGAGCCGCTGTGGCACAGCCAACCGTGCCAGAGGATGACGTCCCCCGCCGGGGCGATGAACTCACGTGCCGGCTCGGGGTTGTCATCTGAGAAGATCCCCCAACCGCGCCTCCCCCACTCGGGCGTCTCGCGGAAGGTGCCTTCAATGCGGTCCGGGTACTGGAGGAAATAGCGGTGGGCGAGGTGGTGGCTGCCCGGCCAGTAGACATAGGCCCCGCCGCCCGGGTCGACATCGTGGAGATAGGTCGTGGCCCCCACCATGAGCACCGCCTGGCAACCTTCACCAGGATACCCATCCAGATGCCCTGAGTCCGGCATGGTCCAATTCTGGTCCTGTTTCGGCCATCGCACCGCGACTCCACAGCCGCCGCCGGTAAAGTGTCCACCACCCAGTTGCCTGACGATCGCCTGCAGTTCGGGGAGGTCGCCGAAGATCGGATCAGGTTTGAAGTCCTTGACCCGCTCGGGCCATTTTTCTGGTTCGTCTATGGAGCAATCCAGGTGGCGCCAGAATTGGTCCCGCCACTGCTGCACCAGATCGGTGCCGACAAAGCCGGGCAGGATCAGGTGGCCATCGGTTTGGAAAGAGTGAATCTGGTCGGAACTGAGCATGCGATTTAGTCGATCCTGGTGTATTGGGTGTGGTCGCTCCTATGGTCTCGCGAAGATCAGATTCTGAACGACTCCGTCGGAGAAATTGACTTCTGCTTCATTGCTCAGCACGAAGCCGCCGTTCAAATCCTGCTCGAACTCGTTGGGCGATATCACCGTGCATGTCGCGATCGGGTAGGGGACGATGACGTCGATCAGGCCATTCAGCACGATGTTGCGATTGAGTTTGGCGAAATTAAGGGCCTCCGGCTCGAACGCCAGGATCACGACATCATTGTTCAGGCGCTTTGCCGCGTACAACGCATACTGCCCGATGTTGGCGCCGATGTCGTATACTGTGTCGCCGGGCTTGAAGTGCGTATCGATCCAGTCCAGTGTGTCCGGTTCTTTATGATCGTAGTGCCCGACGCGCCACATCTCGTAGTTGCGCACCTCGCCGGATTCGTCCTCGCTGTCCACGTCGATCATGATCTTCAGGCCACGGACAGCACACACTTTCGTTATTCCCATTCGGTCGCTCCGTCTACGGCTTGGTCCGCAAAAAATCCGGCGCGCAGGCGACTTAACCCCTCCTACGATACACCGGCTCGAGTCGCTGCACCGTCTCCGCCTCATCCTCAATCATGCCCCAGTCCCACAGCTGTGGAATATACTCCACATTCGCCCATCGCTCCGCCTGATCCGCATAGTGCGGACTGGCCGGATGTCCCGAGGCCCCCAGCGGCACGATCCAGATCGATTTCGACCAGTCCGACGGATCGTGGATGTAGCGGTTTACGGACATCCCCGTAGCGGTGAATTCGTCGTGCGCGGCGTAGCTTCCCGCCAGGGGGGTGTCACCGTCGCCGTGTATGGACAGAGACGGCGGATCCAGCAGCTGGGCGGCGTTCGGGAACACCGGCGACAACGGATGCCGCGGGCGGGTCCGGTGTAGTCGCCCCCAGTGCCACTGCTTCATATCCGGCCCGAGCTCTGCGGCCAGTGCGGCCACCGCCTCGGTCAGGGCCGCCGCGAGCGCGCCGGGCCAGGTTTCGCCCTCGGGCAGCAGATCGGTATCCCCCCGCTGAATCGCCAGCGTCATCTCCAGGGAGAGGAGTCTCAGGTGCGCGTCGGTGCCGGCCGCTCCGGACAGCAGCTCCTGGGCTGATTCGGTGTCGAACAGCTCCACGGCAAGCCGCCGCACCATTCTGCCTCTCGTCTTGGCGTAGATAGTCGGCGGCACGGTGTCGCGATCCATACGGAAATCCCAGCCCCCCAGCAGCGCCAGCGCCTCCCGCGACCTGTCGTCAAGCGCCTCAGCCACCAGCAACGCCTCGATCAGGATCCGGGCCGGTGTGGAAGTCATGTCGGCGTGGATGCGAGCCATGTCGGCCACCGTGGCCGCTCCCGGATCCAGGTCCAACAGGCGCAGCTGCACTCTCCGAGCCCTGAACTCCGGGGCGAAGCTCAGACCCACGTAATAGGGATAGTCGTGCGCGGCGACGCGCTGGTTGCAGGTTATGGCGTATCCCACCTCCGGATTGATGGCCGCGGGAAGCTCGTCGTGGGGGATGTAGCCGTTCCACTCGAACTGGCCTGTCCATCCCTCCACGGCGCGCCAGCCGTTGGCCTGGCCACGCACGGGAATCTTGCCAGCGTGGAGGTAGCCGAAATTCCCCTCACAGTCGGCGACGGCGTAGTTGTTGACGCGGTCCGTCCATTTTCTAAAAGCCTCGCGCAGCTCCAGCATGTCGCCGGCTTTCATCGCCGCCAGCGCCGCATCCAGCCAGGGCGTCCCCTTCCCGAGACCGGGATCGCCAATGGCCACACCCCAGCCGGAGACCGGATCACCGGCGATGACCGGGCCGTGATGGGTGATGGTGACCTCCATGCCAACGTCCGCGTCCCCTCTGACGCGGATCGTCTCGACCAGCACTTCGGCGGGTCGCCAGGCGCCCTCGAATTCGTATTCGCGTCCCCCACCCCCCTCGCGGAAGCGCTCGGCGAACAGGTCCTGCGTATCGGCAGAGCCGTAGGTCATGCCCCAGCCGACGCGGTCGTTGTGGGCGAAGTGGAGAGCACCTGGTACCCCCGGCACGGAGCTGCCGATGACGTTCAGTCCCGGACAGGAAAGGTGGACCTGGTAGTAGACGCTGGGTGCATCCAGGCCGCGGTGGGAATCCCCCGCGATCAAGGGCAGACCGGAGGCCGTGCGGCTGCCAGCTAGCGACCACGCATTGGAGCCGACATCGGTCTCGCCGAGCCAATTGGCCGCGCCCGCCGCCTCTATCAGCTCATCCAAGGCATTCAGACGAGGGCCCTGGTACTCCGCCCCAGGAGGCACGGTGATCAGATGGCCGGCCGGGTACCCCCTGATGATCCGCGCCAGCGCCTCCGCTCCCCCCGCCTTCTGCAGCAACCGCGTGCGCAGCAGCTTGGGCTCGAAGGTGCCCAGGAGGGTGTTGCGAATCTTGTAGACAGCGAGGCAATGCCAATTCTCCCAGGCTTCGGGCGTCATTTCCAGCAGCGCGTATTCGATCGGGAGAGAACAGGTGCCGGTGATAAAGGCGTTGACACCGGCGGTGTACGCATCCACCATGGCGCGGGCCTGAGGGGACGACGCCTCGTAGTCCAGTTTCGCGGTTCTGCCCATGCCGGCTGCCCGCATCAGTCGATCTCGCGCCACGCCGCTCGTCCCCGCCAGCTCCGACCAGCGGCCCAGGGCCTGGTGACGGTCAAAATCCATCTGCCACAGACGGTCCTGCGCCGTGGCGAACCCCTGGGCGAAGAACAGATCCCACTCACTGTGGGCGCGAATGTGGGGAATGCCCCATCGATCCCGGTAGACCGCAGCCGGCGAAGCCAGTCCGGGCAGTCGAACCGTGGACTCCAGATCGGGCAGCGCTGCCTGCAGTTCGCTGTCAGTGATTTGTATCGTCAAAGCCTTCCTCCTTGTCGCGTGTGGTTGGCTATACAGTGTACCGTTCAGCGATTCCTGGTCCAACTCGGCGGCTATCCGCGGCCGCTGTAAACTATGGCTGACCGCGAAACTGATCGACGTCGCCCAGGTGTCAGGGGCCAGCGGCACCCGGTGGCCGAGTTTTCTCCGCGATCCGCCTGGCTGCGCCACGGACGGCGACGGCACCGCCAGCCTCAACATGACTGGCGAGCACATCGAGATTTGACAGCGCACCGCGCCAGGATTACACTTATCACACTTATGTGCATTAAGTGCAACCAAGCCGCACAAGAGAGACTGGATCCATGAATATCACATTGTCCGCGGACGAGAGGACGATACAACGAACCCGCGAGTACGCTGCGCGACGGGGCACGAGTCTGAATCAGCTGCTCCGCGAGCACATGGAGAGCCTCGCCGGCCTGGCCGATGTCGATACGGCTGCTGAGGAGTTCACACATTTGGCGACCACGCAGGGGGGCTGTTCGTCCGAGAGGTTCGTCTTTGACCGGGACGCGGCCCACGCGAGGTAGGGGCGATGGCGAGGTATTTCGTCGACTCCAACCTGGTCGTGTACGCCAACGACCGAAGGGACCCTGAGAAGCAGGCTCGGGCTCTGGAGGTCTTGACACAGCTCATGACCGCTGGAAATGGTGTTCTGTCTATCCAGGTCCTGCAGGAGTACGCAAATACAGCCCTGGCCAAGCTTGAGCAGGAGCCTCAAGTGGTCATACGACAGATCAAGTTGCTCGATTGCCTCACGACCATCGCCCCCTCTCCGGCTTCCGTTCGACGGACCGTGGAAGTGCGCAATACCTATCGCATCAGCTTCTGGGATGCCGCTATCGTCGTTGCCGCCGAGGCCGGCGAGTGCGACATCATACTCTCCGAAGACCTGAACGCCGACCAGTATTATGCTGGCATCCAGGTCGCCAACCCGTTCGGCGAGGGCTTCGACACCAGCGCTCTTTGCGCCTAGTGTGCTGTCCGCCCGATCGGGCAGCGCCGCCTGGGGTTCTCTGTCACCGATATCGCTGGCCAATCCCTCCTCCCATCGTGTGCGGTTTCCTATACGGTGTACCTCTCCAGCGCGTCCTCATCCAACTCGACACCGAGCCCCGGCCCGCTGGGAACCAGGGCCCGCCCGCCGCTGATCACCAGCGGATTGCCCACCAGCTCGACCATCATGGGACTGGGGCCATCGTGTGAACCCTCCTGAGCCTCCTGCCCCCATGTTCGAGGCGTGATCGGGTACTCGCACAGGAACCCCTGAGGCATGGCCGCCACCAGATGAATGCTGGCCGCGAAGTTGATCGCCGTCCCCCAGTTGTGGGGAACCAGTGGCACTCTGTGAAGCCGCGCCAGCTCTGCGATCCGCCTGGCTTCGGTGAGGCCGCCGACCCAGGACAGATCGGGTTGTACCAGGTCGACCCGACGGCCTTCGATGAGATCGCGGAAGGCAAAAGCGGTGAGCTCCGACTCGCCGGCGGCGATGGTGACGTCCGTGCGCGCCGTCAGCTCGGTTAGGTTGCCGGCGTCATCGACGCTGTCCAGTGGCTCCTCCCACCAGCGAATACCGGCGCCCGAGGATTCGATCAGCCTGGCCATCTGGATGGCTTCGCTCAGGCTTGCGGGGCGTCCCAGGTCGAGCATGAGATCTACGCCTTCACCCGCTCGCCGCCGCAGCTTCAGCAACAGCGCGGCGTCGCGGCTCGGATCGCCGCCGAATCCAAGCCAGCCGTAATACTTGATGGCCCGGTGGCCCGCTTCCACATAGCGCTCGGTGTCGGTCAGTGCCTGCTCGGGCTTGTCCCCATCCACCCAGACGCTGCTCACATACACCGCCACCTCTTCGCGGAAGCGACCGCCCAACTGTTGACAAAGCGGCACGCCGAGCGATCGCGCGGCGGCGTCGTGTACCGCCATGTCGATACCGCTGAGAGCGTGGATGGCCAGTCCCCTGCGGTCGTAGAGTCGGGTGCACAGCTGGTATACTTCCTGCCAGATCACCGCTGTATCCAGTACATCGCGCCCCACGGCCACCTCCTTCAGCCGATCGACGACCGCTCTGGTCGCAACCGCGCCGCTGCCGCCGCGATCGGGCACAAAGCACTCCCCTATCCCCTCGACGCCGTCCTCCGTCCGCACCCGCACGAGCACCCAGCCCCCATGCGGGTATTCGGGGGACTTCAGTACACGGGTGTTGATCTCGGTGATTCTGGCCATGGCTCGCTACTTTCAGATCTAAGAAGACATTGAAAACAGTCTCGGGGTAACTTCGCTTGCGCCCATCCTGGGTGCAACCGCGCTACGGCGTTGACCCACCGCTTGAGATCTCGCCGTTGACAGCGAGTCTGCCTTCACCTTGACTTTCTCCCTCTCTTGGACAGCACGGGCCACGTAATCTCTAGCCGGGCATGCTGCCACCGGGCACTCTGAAACCAGTCGCGGCAAAGTAGACTCGCTGCCACTCGCCCTTCCACCACCAGCGCGCTGCCCGGCAATCTCACACAGGAGTCTAAAGATCATGCGCGTCATCGCCGTCGGTTGCGAATATTCGGGAGTCACCAGCCTGCTGAACGGAGTCAGCGACTGGGGGTCCCAACGCGGGCTCCACTTTCACCTGGATGACCACTTCTCCATACCCGACCGCTACCACCTGAGCCCGGAGGACCAGCAGGTGATGTCCGATCTCCCTCCCGTGCTCAAGGAGCGCTTCCAGCGCATGCAGCTGGTCTATCACATCAGGGTGGCGAATCGCCACGAGCATTGCCTGTTGGGAGGCTTCCATATTGAAGAAGGCATCTACGGCCCGCTCTACTACTATCCCGGCAAGACAGGCGAGAACATGCGGCAATACGAGGTGGAGATGCCGGCAGATGCCATCCTCGTCCACCTCACCGCGCGACCGGAGGTGATCCGCTCCCGCATGCAGTCGGATCGACACGACTTCAACCTCATCCGCGAAGCCGACATCGAGGACCTGTTGGAAAGCTTCAAGCGCGAATACACCGCCTCCTGGCTGAGCCATAAGATCGAGATCGACACCTCCGAGCTGACACCCCGCCAGCTCCTGGAAACCTACTTTGAGCGGGTGAAGCCCCACCTCAATACGCGCGACATGCTTCTTCAGCTGGACGAGCGCCTCTCGAGCCGCTGATTCGCCTGCCAGCTGTGAGCTCCTATGCGCGCATCTGGCGGATGCTGGCTCTCGCCGCATCGGGGGTGGTACCAGCTGCCGTCGTCGCGCGTCGATCCGCCCTGACCGCGTTGCCAGTCGCCGCCGCCGCTCGTCAACCCACCCTGGCGGCTCTCTCTGCGCTCGCCGCTACGGCGCTGTGCCTGCTGACGTCGGTTGGCGCATCAGCCGAGCAGATCTACCGCGGCCACGCTCTGGGCATCCACGACGAGATCAAGTACGGCGCTGATTTCCGACACTTCGACTACGTCAATCCGGACGCCCCCAAGGGCGGGGAGCTCCGCCTGGCGCGGACCGGCACCTTCGACAGTCTCAATCCGTTCATCTTGAAGGGTCTGGCCGCCCAGGGCTCGACCTTCATCTACAACCGACTGTGCACAAAGTCGCTGGACGAGCCGCTGACCGAATACGGCGAGCTCGCCGAGAGCATCGAGTGCCCGGCCGACCGCTCCTGGGTGGCGTTCACGCTGAGACCCGAGGCGCGCTGGCACGACGGCAAGCCCATCACCGCTGACGACGTCGTCTTCACCTTCGAGACGTTGATCTCGGATGGTACGCCCTTCTACCGCAGTTTCTACGCCGATGTGACCAGTGTCGAAGCCACCGACTCTCTGCGGGTGAAGTTCACCTTTGCAAACGGCGACAACCGCGAGCTCCCGCTCATCCTCGGCCAGTTGCGCATCCTGCCCAGACATTACTGGGAGGGTCGCGAGTTCTCGAAAACGACGCTGGACCCACCCCTGGGTAGCGGCCCCTACCGTATCGACGCCGTCGACCCGGGCCGCTCCATCACCTATCGTCGCGTGCCGGGAAACTGGGACGAGGCCCTGCCCGTCCAGGTGGGACAGCACAACTTCGACGTCATCCGCTACGACTACTACCGCGACGAGACCGTTGCCATCGAGGCCCTCAAAGCCGGCGAATACGACTTCCGCGCCGGCAGCAGCGCCAGGGAGTGGTCGACCGCCTACGACCTCGACGCCGTAACCGACGGTCGACTGGTCAAGGAAATGGTGCCGCACCAACTGATCCGCGGCATGAGCGGTTTCGTCTTCAACACCCGCCGCGGCAAGTTCGCCGACCCGCGCATCCGCCGGGCTCTGGCCCTTGCCTTCGACTTCGAGTGGACGAATGCCAACCTGTTCTACGGTCTCTTTACCCGCACCACCAGCTACTTTGAGAACTCGGAGTTAGCGGCGCCCGGCACAGTGCCCGACGGACTGGAGCTGGCCATCCTCGAGCTCTATCGAGACCGTCTCCCCGCCGAGGTCTTCGACGAGATCTACACCGCTCCCAGTACGGACACAGCCACCAGCCTCCGCCAGAATCTCCGCCTCGCCCGTCGCATGCTGGTCGATGCCGGCTGGCGTATTCGCGACGGTCGCCTCACCAATGGCGAGTCCGGAGAGGTCATGACCATCGAGTTTCTGCTCGTGCGCCCGTCGTACGAACGCGTCATCGGCGCCTTTCAAGACCACCTGAGACGCCTGGGCATCGACTCCCGCATCCGCACCGTGGACTCGGCCCAATACTGGAACCGCGTCCAGGAGTTCGACTACGACATCATCGCGCGCTCGTGGAACCAGTACCAAAGTCCGGGCAACGAGCAGCGCAACTATTGGACCTCGACGGCAGCCCGGTCACCCGGCAGCCGCAACTACCCCGGCATCGGTGATCCGGTAGTAGACGACCTGGTGGAGCGGCTGATCATCGCCCAGGATCGCCGCACTCAGGTAGCCACGGCGCAGGCCCTGGATCGCGTCCTCCTGTGGGGTCACTACCTCGTCCCCCACTGGCACAGCCGCAACTATCGCCTCATCTACTGGGACAAGTTCGGTCGCCCCGAGACGCTCCCAAGAAACGGCCTGGGCTTTCCCGCCACCTGGTGGATCGATCCGCTCAAATTCTCACGGCTGCAGCGTTCAGGCAACGCTCGGTAATCATGCTGGCCTATCTCCTGCGGCGCCTCCTCCTCGTCATCCCCACCCTCCTGGGGATCATGATCATCAACTTCGCCGTCATCCAGGCGGCCCCCGGCGGCCCGGTTGAGCAGATCATCGCCCGCCTCCAGGGGCACGATGTGTCCGCCACGGCCCGCATGGGCGGCGGCGACCAGACCGAGATGCTCGATCTGGCGCGCGGACCGGACGCCGCCATGACCAGCCGCTACCGCGGCGCCCACGGACTCGATCCGGAGCTCATTCTAGAGCTGGAGAAACTCTACGGCTTCGACAAACCCGCCCATGTCCGCTTCGTGCAGATGATGGGCCAATACCTGACCTTCGACTTCGGCGAGAGCTTCTATCGAGACGAGTCGGTCGTCGATCTCGTGCTGGACAAGATGCCAGTGTCGATCTCCCTGGGTCTGTGGACGACGCTGCTCGTCTACTGCATCTCGATTCCTCTCGGTGTCGCCAAGGCAGTGCGCGACGGCACGCGTTTCGACGTCTGGACCTCCGGCGTCGTCGTGGTCGGCAACGCCGTCCCCAGCTTCCTCTTCGCCATCCTGCTCATCGTCCTGTTCGCCGGCGGCCACTACCTCCACTGGTTTCCGCTGCGCGGCATCGCCTCGTGGAACTGGGAGTCGATGTCGACATTCCAGCGGATCGCCGACTACTTCTGGCACCTGTGCCTGCCCATCCTCTCCATGGTGGTGGGCGGATTTGCCGGCTTGACGCTGCTGACCAAGAATTCCTTCCTCGACGAGATTGGCAAGCAGTACGTCGCCACCGCGCGCGCCAAGGGCGTGGGGGAGCGCCGCGTGCTCTACGGCCACGTCTTCCGCAACGCCATGCTCATCGTCATCGCCGGTTTTCCCTCCGCCTTCGTCGGCATCCTTTTTACTGGCGCCCTGCTCACCGAGATCATCTTCTCGCTGGACGGCCTCGGTCTGTTGGGATACGAATCTGTCATCAACCGCGATTATCCGGTGATGTTCGCCACGCTCTACTTCTTCACGCTGCTGGGGCTGATCATGCAACTGGCCGGCGACCTCGCCTACACCCTGGTAGACCGTCGCATCGACTTCGAGAGTCGGGAAGTCTGAGTCGCCATGTCCGCTACACGCCTCGACTCTCCTCCCCCGCCACCGATAACCCCACGCCGCATCCTCGGTCTCGGGTTGACCCGACTCAGGCTGACAGCACTGGGGCGCCGCCGGCTGGCGAACTTCCGCCGCAACCGCCGCGGCTGGTGGAGTCTGTGGATCTTCCTCGCCCTCTTCGGCGCCAGCATGCCGGCGGAATTCGTCGCCAATGACAAACCCCTGCTGATCCGCTTCGATGGCGGCTTCCGCTTCCCCGTCTTCGCCCGCTACGCCGAGACCGATTATGGCGGTGAATTCGAAACAGAGGCCGACTACCGCGACCCCTTTGTGCAGGAGCTGATCTCGGCAAAGGGCTGGATCCTGTGGCCTCCCGTGCGCTACAGCTATCGCACCATCAACTACGATCTCGGGCGCCCCTCCCCCGCCTCGCCGTCGTGGGATAATCTGCTGGGCACCGACGACCAGGCCCGCGACGTGCTGGCGCGGCTGATCTACGGCTTCCGGATCTCCGTCCTCTTCGGTCTCTGTCTCGCCTTCTGCAGCTCCGTAGTCGGCATTGCGGCAGGCACGGTGCAAGGCTACTTCGGCGGCTGGGTGGATCTCATCTTCCAGCGGTTTATCGAGATCTGGTCCGGCCTGCCGACGCTCTTCCTGCTCATCATACTAGCCAGCATCGTCGAACCGAGTTTCTCCTATCTCCTGGGATTCATGCTCCTGTTCAGCTGGATGAGCCTTGTCGGCGTGGTCCGGGCCGAGGTGCTCCGGGCGCGCAACCTCGACTTCGTGCGCGCCGCCCGCGGTCTGGGCGTAAGCCATCTCCGCATCATGAGTCGCCACATCCTCCCCAACGCCCTGGTGGCCACCCTCACCTTCCTCCCCTTCATCCTCACCGGATCGGTAACTGTGCTCACTTCCCTCGATTTCCTCGGCTTCGGCATGCCACCCGGCTCCCCCTCTCTCGGCGAGCTGCTGGCGCAGGGCAAGCGCAACCTGCACGCGCCCTGGCTGGGTTTCACCGCCTTCGCCGTCCTCGCCGTGATGCTGTCGCTGCTGGTCTTCATCGGCGAGGGCGTGCGGGACGCCTTCGACCCGCGCAAGGCCTACGGCGGTGCCCGCGACGACGGAGGAATGACCTAGTGAGCCGAACTCTGGCAGCGTGTCCGGATTCCAGAGAAGGGTCACCGGATCCCCCTCTCCTCCGGATCGACAACCTGGGTGTCGATTTTCGGGCCGCGAGTGGGGGCTCCGCTGACGGCCCGTCTGAAGCCGTCCATGCGGTTCGCTGCGCCTCCATGAAAGTGGAGGAGGGGGAGACCGTCGCCCTCGTGGGAGAGTCGGGATCGGGCAAAACCGCCACCGCCCTGTCGGTGCTGCAGCTGCTCCCCTACCCGAGCGCCTATCACCCTTGCGGCAGTATCCGCTTCCGCGGCGAGGAGCTCCTGGGCGCCACTACCGAGCACCTGGACCGGATCCGCGGCGACCGCATCTCGATGATCTTCCAGGAACCGATGACCTCGCTCAATCCCCTGCACACCATCGAAAAACAGATCAGCGAGAGCCTGATCGTGCACCGGGGGATGACGCGTTCCCAGGCGCGCCAGCGCGTCGTGGAGCTGCTGGAGCTGGTGCGCCTGCCCGACGCGGTCAGCCGTCTGGACGCCTGGCCACACCAGCTGTCGGGAGGACAGCGCCAGCGGGTGATGATCGCCATGGCCCTGGCCAACGAGCCGGATCTCCTCATCGCCGACGAACCCACCACCGCCCTCGACGTGACCATCCAGGCGCAGATCCTGCAGCTGCTGAAAGAACTGCAGGAGCAACTTGGCATGGCCATCCTCCTCATCACCCACGATCTCAACATGGTGCGGACCATGGCCGAGCGCGTCTACGTCATGACCGACGGCGAGATCGTGGAGACAGCGGCTACCGAACAGCTTTTCCGCAGCCCCCAACACTCGTACACCCGGAAACTGCTAGCAGCTGAAAGCGTTGGCCGCCCGACTTCCTCGGCGGGGAATCCGCCCGTCACCCTGTGCGCTCGGGAGTTGAAGGTGTGGTTCGCCATACGCCGTGGCGTCTTGCGGCGGACCGTCGGGCACGTCAAGGCCGTCGATGGCCTCAGCTTCGAAATCCGCGCTGGTCAGACCGTCGGCGTCGTGGGAGAATCCGGCTCGGGCAAGACTACCCTCGGCCTCGCCCTCCTGCGCCTGATCTCAAGTAGCGGCGGCATCGAGTTTGAAGGCCGCCCGCTTCAGGATCTGCACAGCCGTGAGCTGCGACCTCTGCGCCGACATATGCAGATGGTTTTCCAGGACCCGTTCGGATCGCTGAGTCCGCGCTTCTCCGCCTTCCAGATCATCGAGGAAGGGCTGACCGTCCACGGCTTGGGCGGCGACTGCGACAACCGGCGCCGCGTCGTGGCCGCCGCCATGAGCGAAGTCGAGCTTGATCCCGCCTCGATGGACCGCTACCCCCACGAGTTCTCCGGCGGCCAGCGCCAACGCATCGCCATCGCTCGGGCCATGGTGCTGAAGCCGCGGTTGCTGATCCTCGACGAACCGACGAGCGCGCTGGATCGCACCGTGCAGGCGCAGATCGTCGACCTGCTGCGACAGCTGCAGGAGCGGCACAATCTGGCCTATCTTTTTATCAGCCACGACCTCCGCGTCGTGCGTGCCCTGGCGCACGAGCTGATCGTCATGAAGGATGGCGTCGCCGTCGAGCAGGGACCGGCGGAGCGAATCTTTGCCGAGCCCGCCAACCCATACACCCGCAACCTGATGGCCGCCGCTTTCGAAAATAGAGCGGTGTGAAGGAGACGACATCGATGACTGGACCCAAAGCCGACGTATGGAAATCCGCTTCGCTGTCAGCCAAATACCTCAAAGGCATTCGCGGCGCCATCCCCCTTGCCGGCGAGCAGATCGACATCCTCGTGCGCCTCATCGCCGCGGTCAGGGGCGACGCGGTCAGGGGCGACGCCGTCAACACCTTCCTAGATCTGGGATGTGGCGGCGGCATTCTGGGCGCGGCCATCCTGCGGCGCTGGCCTCAAGCCCGCGGCGTGTTCCTCGACTTCTCCGATGCCATGCTCCAGGCTGCTCGGGAGGAACTGTCCCCCTATGGAGAGCAGCTGACCTTCGTGGACGCCGACTACGGAGATCCGGCTTGGCTGAGCTCGGTGAGCCAGGGCGAGACCTTCGACGTGGTGGTCTCGGGCTTTTCCATCCACCACCAGTCGGATGAACGGAAGCAACAGCTGTACGACGAGATCTTCGACCTCCTCCCGCCAGGCGGGTCTGTTTCTGAACCTCGAGCACGTCTCCTCTCCGGCCCGGTGGATCGAGACCGCGTTCGAGGACTACTTCGTCGATGCCCTGCACGACATGCACCGGCGCGAGGGCAGTGGCAGGAGCCGAGAGAAAGTGGCCGACGAGTTCTACCGGAGGCCCGACAAAGAGGCCAACATTCTGGCGCCTCTGGAAACCCAGTGCGACTGGCTCAGGACTATCGGCTTCGAAGATGTGGACTGCTACTTCAAGGCCTTTGAGCTGGCGCTGTTTGGTGGGCGGCGCCCGGCTGGGTAGACATTCATGACTCGTTGGCGGGAATCGATGACCGCGGCTTTCGCGTACTGGAGGATGGTCAAGTCACGCCGCTTGGGGCCACCGATAGCCATCACGTGGACGTTCGCATCGTCGCCGCCACCAACGCCGACCTGCCCAGCTCGATCGCCGGAGGCGACTTCGGCAGGATCTTTACTACCGCATCGCCCGCTTCACGGTCGAGGTGCCCCCCCTGCGCAGAACGCGTGGTAGACATCCCTCTGCCGGCACGGCACTTCCTGCAATTATTCGCGTGGTTCGGCGAAACTTGACACACTCCGGGCATGTAATTACTGTAATTACGTCGTGTTTATCCAAAGGGGGCCTAACATGGGCAAAGCAGTCGGCGTCAGGGACATCAAGCTGGTCTCTATTGGTAATTCAAAAGGAATTCGTCTTCCGAAAGCTCTGCTACAGAAATATGGTTGGAGTGATTCGCTCGTTCTGGAAGAAACAGATGAGGGGATCTATCTGTATAGCAAAGAGAAGAACAAGCTGTCCTGGCAGGAAACCTATCGGGATATGGCTACAGAGGATGAAGACTGGGACGATCTGGAGGCGACGATCGCCGATGGGTTGGATTGATGGCGGTCTTTCCGAAGAGATACGAAATCTACTTTGCCGACCTCAACCCCAGCATCGGTGGGGAGATACGCAAAGTGCGGCCGGTTGTAATAGTCAGCCAGAACGAGATGAACAAATTCCTGACCACCGTGGTTGTCTGCCCACTTACCTCAGTAGTCCATCCCACGTGGCGTAGTCGACTACAGATCCAATGCGCTGGAAAAAACGCTGAAATTGCTGCAGATCAGATCCGCACAATCAGCAAGGAACGGTTGAAGAACAAGATCGACGCGTTGTCTGTCGGAGACTCGAGCCAACTACGGCGTATTATCACGGAGATGTACGGCGAGTAGAGGGTCACTTAGCCCGCTGTATCCACGAACAGGACCTTCACGCGTAGAGCAGGTCATCATGACGGCGTGCCGCCTCACCGTCATCGGACGAACCCACAGCCATCGCCCTATACAGCGGGTCAGACGCGAGATCCAAGTGGGCCACATCCGGGTCACCGACGGGCACGATGTCGAACGCCGGACGACTGCGATAGAGGACAGTAAACCGGCTGCCGCGTCTGACCTCGTCGACGATGTCCCCCAGGTGCGCACGGAGGTGCTTAGTGCGTCAAGCGGATGTCCACCGGCAGTGGAAGTCGCACAACGACCGATGGCCAGCACCACCAGCGAATCGAGCTTCAGGGCGTAAAGGTCATCTTGATCCGCCCCCAGGCATCCTCTTCGACCGCGGTACCCGGAGGTCCGGCCTCTTTGTCGGAAAAAACCCAGGTCGAATAGCTCGCAGCTTGGTTTACAAGACCCCAGCATTGTAATTGTCCGCCAAATTCAGACCGAGTATCAGGACCATCCGGGTCGAGGAGGATCCAGGAGAAACCCATTTCGGTCTCAACGCCCGGCCGGGACGGGAGTTGGAACCGCATCAGCGTCTCCCAGGGAATCTTGCCTTCGATGGTGTAATCGGCCTCTCCTCCGAATTCATCCGCAGCATCGCGAAAGGCATAGGATAACCCATCGATGAGCACGGGATCCTGTGTCCGAATGAGTCTCCCATCGACAATCCTAAGCAAGGTAACAGTCGCCGGACTCGAGTGTTGAGGCGCTGCCGTATAGCTGATCCCGTTCACGGATGTAAATTCACCGGCATTGGGATAGTTATCGTTCAGGTCGTCGGAGTCGAGAAGATCGACAAAGAGCGTAAGGCCATCGCGCCCCCACCAGCTCAGGTCTTCGGGTGTTTCGATATCCCGCACATTATCCCGCACTTCCGCGATGTAGTAGAGCCCATCGTCGTCCCACCCATGCCAGATCAGCGCAGAGACGTCGGCATCGGTCGTCGCTATGCTGGCATCCTCTCCCTGGCTGGCGAACAGCTCACTTGAACTGATCGCAGCGGCGACGAGACTGACATGCTGACCACCCCCACGCCTCTGCAGGAGAAGGCCCTCAGTCTGCTCGGTGTAAGATTGGCCTTGTAGTCAGAGCACATACACAACGGATCCACACAACCTCA
>Ga0066376_10001543_pt1 | contig 22322 bp, 17 predicted proteins | sample Knorr_S15_td_Bot_FD_77009 | JGI IMG/M metagenome (GOLD analysis project Ga0066376, IMG submission 77009) | Marine microbial communities from Southern Atlantic Ocean transect - Knorr_S15_td_Bottom_ad_5009_LV_A | ecosystem: Environmental > Aquatic > Marine > Oceanic | place: Southern Atlantic...
CCACCTTTATACCAGTGCAGACTCTCTCGAGCAGGTTTCCCGTAAAATCCATGTACCACATTTAACTTGGTAAGTGGTTCATTAGTAGGGTAAGCAGTTCTAATATTAATTGTGCCATTTAAGGCTGAAGAACCAAATAAAACGGAAGAAGCTCCTTTGATAATCTCTATCTGTGAGATGTTTTCCATAGGGATTAATTGCCATTGGGCTGCACCCTGATCACCACTCATCAAAGGCATTCCATCTACCATAACTAGCACCCTTGAGCCAGCGCCATAACTCCAACCACTACCGCTACGAATATTAGCTTGTCCATCTACTACATTAACAGAAGGAGCTTGATTAAGGGTTTGGTCTAGTGACGAAGCCGTTCTATTTTCGATGAGTGCAGGTTTAATAATGTCCATCGAAACGGTAACCTCTTCGATGCGTTGTTCAAACTTACCTGCCGAAATAACCACCATTTCAAGAATCTCACTCGACTCAACTAGACTAGCATTGAAAGTTCTACTTTCGCCATTTTTCACGCAAATTTCGCCGGTGAAATCCTCAAATCCTATGTATTGGAATAGTAGTTTATGACAGCCATCGGGAACATTCAATTCGTAATACCCATCGAAGTCTGTTGCGGTTCCAAGATTTGAAATGTTTTGAACGCTAATATTTACTCCAATCAGCAGTTCAGATTCTTGATCTACAACATTTCCTGAGATGATGTTTTGCGCCCACGCATTGGAAATGGAGGCTATAAATATGAGGAGTAAGGTGGTCTTTTTCATAATAGGGATTTAGAATTTCGACGACACTTTAAAAATTACCGTTCGAGGTGCTCCAATAGAACCAGGTCTAATTTGGTATTCTCTATTGAAAGCATTCTCTACCAAGATTTGCATGGTACAAAACTTTGCAAATTTATAAGAGATTCTGAAATCTGCTAATAAATCACCACTTTTCAGCTTTTCTCTCGATTGTTTGATACCCATGTCGGTGATATTCGCTCCTGCTAAGGTGTATAAGTCAAGTACTTCGGCATTGAAAGCACCACTTTCAAAAAGTTTGTCGACATTTTCCATAAAGGAGTTGTAATGGATGTGTGTTCCTATGCTGAATTTGTTTTTTGAAATTTCTAAATTTAGTTTAGCCATATGACGGTAGCGATATTTTAGCGTATTACTATCCTTGTTAGAGCTCGTAGAATTGTAAGATAAGGCACTTTCTGATTCAATTAACTCTTGAAGCATCGGCTCTAGGTATGCAGGGATTTCACCACTATTAATCAATTGGTCGGCTAAAGCCTGCATGCGATCGTTATAAGAGCCGTACACTTCATCAGGTGCAAGAGAAATAGGGTTCATTAAGGTATAACTTGCTAAATAAGTCGCTTTCCAATCACCTAGTCTATAATAACCATTCAAGCTGGTTTCTATTCCTGTAATTCTTGTTGGACCAACATTTATTGGCTTGAAACCTACACCCAAAGGGTTTCTTTTGGTTGAGTCGCCCCAAAGTCCGTAACTGTATTCAACCATATTATCAAACTCCATCATAAAAACAGCGATGTCAAAATGGGCAATGGTTCCTCCTAGGGCATTATTGATTTTCTTCTTATAGCCTAATTCAGCCGTCCAGCCAGTTTCGGGAGCTAAGTCTGGGTTCGAATAAATGGAAATTTCTCCTGCGTCTTTAAAAAGGTATAATTCAAACATCGAAGGGAAGCGATAACCCTGACCTATAGAAGCTCTCAAGAAATTGTTTTCGTTGATTTCGTAATTTAAACCTGATCGAAATACAGGTTTTCCTTCGTATTTACCTCTTACTGTATAATGTTCGTAACGGCCTCCCAAAGAATAACGAAGCGGTCCATTTGTATTGTCGTATTGTGAAAACAGAGATACGTTGACTCCAGAATTATCAGATTCAAAAAAGTCCGAAGCCCCAAAGAGGTAATTCCCCACCAAGCCCGAAGTCCAGGTTCCGTGGTCGTAGAATTTTTGGAAGTGATATTCAGAATACAGCGCATAGGTATTATTGGTAATCATGTCGCCATCGGGGTTGAAGTTTACCTGTAGGAAGCGGCCGATTAGGTTGTGTTTTTGATTTTTATCGGCTTGGGAATAAGTAATATGCGGATTGATACTTAATTGGCGCGATTTTATCAGCGTAGAATTATTGGTATCGAAAGGTGTATAACCCAAAGAATCGCTAGAGTAGATGAAGCCATCATTTTCATCTTGACGAAGTAGGGAGCTATTTACGCCGTATGTTAAGCCTTTGAATTTCTTGGAATGCCATTTGGCATTCAAGAAAGCCCTTAGTCGGTATTCGCTAATATGATTGATTTTGGTTAGGGTGTCTTGATCCGAAAATAGGCTATCTATATAGCCCATGTATCCCGTACTTCGATGGGAGTGAATACCCCCGCTTAAATCGAGATTGCCGAATTTTTGACTGTGCGAAAAGTTAACACCGTATTTGTCGAGTTTAATGCCCGATGATTTCCACCAGTTTAACGATTCTCTTAAAGCTTCGTGAAATTGACCGTAGTAAGTAGTGATGATGGTTTCTGGAGTGTCCCCAACTTCTTTGGATTTAATATTAATCACCCCATTTAATGCTGAAGAACCAAACAATACAGAAGAGGCTCCTTTGATGATTTCTATAGTGGCTATATTTTCGGCATTGATTAACTCCCATTGAACGGCTCCTGTACTTGAGTTAATTACCGGTAGGCCATCTACCAAAACTAAAACTCTCGATCCCGCGCCATAACTCCACCCACTTCCACCTCTAATATTCGCCTGCCCATCGATGATGTGAATCCCTGGGCTTTGCGCAATGGTCTTTTCTATATTGTAGGAAATCTTATTTTCTATCTGTCGTGGTGTGATAATGTCTATAGAAACAGAAACTTCTTCGAGTCGTTGTTCAAACTTACCGGCACTCAAAACAATAGTTTCTAATTCTTCCGATAGATTCTTTAATTCTATATTCAGTTCGAGTGGTTTATTATCTTCTAAAAGTATATTTTTGTTAATGCTTTGATAGCTGACATGCTGAAAGTGCAACTTGTGCTCTCCAGCACTTAAAACAAGCTCGTAATATCCGTCTTGATTACTAAAAGTTCCATGACTGTTATTACTGATAATATGAACATTTGAAATAGAGTTCTCACTCCCAGCATCGGTTATATAACCTGAAACTTTCACCTGAGCGATACAGGAGAGGGAGCAAAATAAAGAGATGATTATTGAACGTAATACTATACTTGGCATAAATAAATGATCTATATAAGTTCAAAAATAAGCTTTTCCTGCGAATGAATTCGGAGAAAATATATCAAATCGCTTTAACTCTTGTTCCAAAAGTGGGCGACGTAGCTGCAAAAAAGCTTATTGCTTATTGCGGTGGTGCCGAAGCGGTTTTTAAAGAATCTAGAAAGTCATTGATGATGATTCCCGGAATAGGGTCGGTTATGGCTAATTCTATTGTCTCTCAAGACCTCCTTTCGGCTGCTGAATTTGAGCTTCGCTTTATGGAGCAAAACGAGGTGAAGCCCGTTTATTTTATGGATGATGATTATCCTTTTAGATTAAAGCAATGTGCCGATGGGCCGATTATGCTTTATAGACGAGGGGATGTGAATTTAAATGCCAAACGTATTATAAGCATCGTCGGTACCCGTAAAGTTACCGATTACGGAAAGAAAACTACCGAAGAAATTGTTGAAGGATTAAGTGGTTTAGAAGATGTTTTAGTGGTAAGTGGTTTGGCTTATGGTGTTGATGTAATGGCACACAAAGCCTGTTTGAAATATGGAGTGCCCACAGTTGGTGTTTTGGCGCATGGATTAGATCGGATTTACCCGTCTATGCATTATCAGATTTCCAAAGAGATGGAAGAAAATGGCGCTTTGGTTTGCGATTTCACCAGCGGTACAAATCCCGATCGGGAGAACTTTCCGAAGCGAAATAGAATTATTGCAGGCTTATCGGATGCCACTCTAGTGGTGGAAGCCCGAAAAAAAGGCGGGGCATTAATCACTGCCGATATTGCGAATTCCTATAGTAGAGATGTTTTTGCCATTCCGGGTAGGGTTGGCGATATAAATTCTGAAGGTTGCAATAATTTAATCCGTAGAAATCAAGCGGCATTAGTACAATCGGCTAACGATATATGTTATTTAATGTCGTGGGACACAGAGTCTTTAAAAAATAGCACGCAACAAGTAGAATTGTTTGTAAATTTGAATAAGGACGAAGAGGAAGTTATGGGAATCTTATCTGCCAAAGAAAAAGTAGCCTTAGATTTGATAGCTATCCAAGTAAAACTTTCTATTCCGAAACTCATACAAGTGCTTATGCAGTTGGAATTGAAAGGTTTAGTTCGGGCATTGCCAGGCAATCAGTATGCAAAGTCCTAAAAAAATGTTTTTTGATTGTTAGACAAGAAAAATGTTTTACGTTTGCAGGGAATTTAACCTTTTAATCGCTTTATAGATGGAAGCAAAGATCAAGGCTTTTATAGAACTTGTAAAAGTAAGAAATGGCAACGAGCCAGAATTCATTCAAGCCGTTACTGAGGTAGCTGAAGTTGTAATTCCTTTTATCGAAAACCACCCAAAATACGACCATGTTAAAATCTTGGAACGTATGGTTGAACCCGAGCGTGTTATTATGTTCCGTGTTCCGTGGACTGATGATAAAGGCGAAGTTCAGGTAAACAGAGGTTTCCGTGTTGAGATGAACTCTGCAATTGGACCATATAAAGGTGGTTTGCGTTTTCACCCTTCGGTAAACTTGGGTATTTTGAAGTTTTTAGCATTTGAACAAGTGTTTAAAAACAGCCTTACTACATTGCCTATGGGTGGTGGTAAAGGTGGTTCTGACTTCAATCCAAAAGGAAAATCAGACAACGAAGTGATGCGCTTTTGCCAGAGCTTCATGTCAGAATTATTTAGACATATTGGACCTAATACAGATATCCCTGCGGGTGATATAGGTGTTGGTGGTCGTGAGATCGGATTTATGTTCGGTCAGTATAAACGTTTGAAAAACGAATTTACAGGTGTGCTTACTGGTAAAGGTGCTTCTTGGGGTGGTTCTTTAATCCGTCCTGAGGCGACTGGTTACGGTTGTGTGTACTTTGCCGATGAGATGTTGAAGACCAAGTCTGAAACGTTCCACGGTAAAACAGTAGCCATTTCTGGTTCTGGAAATGTTGCTCAATATGCTTTAGAAAAAGTACTTCACTTAGGTGGTAAAGTGCTTACGGTTTCCGATTCTGGCGGATTCTTATATGCTCCTCACGGATTCCATACTGAGAAATTAGATTATATAATGGAATTGAAGAATGTGCGTAGAGGTCGTTTGAAAGAAATGGCTGATGCATTTGATGATGTTGAGTATTTCGAAGGACAAAGAGCTTGGAGCTTACCTGTAAATGTAGATATCGCTCTTCCGTGTGCAACTCAAAATGAGTTGGATGTGAAGGATGCAGAATTGTTAGTGGGTAAAGGCTTGAAATTAGTTGCCGAAGGTGCTAATATGCCTACAACGCCTGAAGCTATTGAAGTGTTCCATAAAGCAGGTGTGACATTTGCTCCTGGTAAAGCGTCTAATGCTGGTGGTGTAGCAGTTTCTGGTTTAGAGATGTCGCAAAACTCATTGCGTTATAACTGGACTAGAGAAGAAGTTGACTTGAAGCTGAAGAATATTATGAAAGATATTCACCAAGCTTGTGTGGACTACGGTTCAGACGGTAAAAACATTGACTACGTAAAAGGTGCTAACATTGCTGGTTTCGTTAAAGTTGCCAATGCAATGATGGAACAAGGTGTAGTTTAATTAGTGAATTGTTAACCGTGAGCTGTAATTAGTGAGTGGTTCTGATATATATATATATATAGAAAAGCTTCCTTCGGGAAGCTTTTTTTATGGGATTAATAAGTACTAGATACTAGATACTATTTTTATCTTTGCTTTTTGTTACAGAAACTTCATGACTTATTCTCTAACAACTACTAACTAACAACTACAGCCGTGTACGGGAATTATAAAGAACATTTACAGGCACAGCTAGACGATATTAAATCGTCGGGCTTATATAAAAACGAGCGTATTATTGTGACGCCTCAAGGTGGCGATATTAAGGTGAGCGATGGGAGTGAGGTAACGAACTTTTGTGCAAACAACTATTTAGGTTTGTCTTCGCATCCAGATGTTATTCAAGCTTCAAAAGATACTTTGGATACACACGGTTACGGTATGTCGTCGGTGCGTTTTATTTGTGGTACTCAAGATATTCACAAAGAATTAGAAGCTAAGATTTCTTCATTCTTAGGGATGGAAGACACTATTTTATATGCAGCAGCATTTGATGCAAATGGAGGAGTTTTTGAGCCTTTGTTTACTGCCGAAGATGCCATTATTTCTGATGAGTTAAACCACGCTTCTATCATCGATGGTGTTCGTTTGTGTAAGGCACAACGCTTCCGTTATAAGAATAGCGACATGGCCGATTTAGAAGCGAAATTGCAAGAAGCGCAGTCTGCACGTTATAGAGTAATTGTTACCGATGGTGTATTCTCTATGGATGGTTATATTGCCAAGTTAGATGCTATTTGCGATTTAGCAGATAAGTACAATGCCTTGGTAATGGTTGATGATTCGCACTCTACTGGATTTGTTGGTAAAACAGGTAGAGGAACTCACGAGTACTGTGGTGTTATGGATCGCGTAGATATTATTACCGGAACTTTAGGGAAAGCCTTGGGTGGAGCTATGGGTGGATTTACTGCTGCCAAGAAAGAAATTGTAGACATGTTGCGTCAGCGTTCGCGCCCATATTTGTTCTCTAACTCTTTGGCGCCTTCTATTGTAGGAGCTGCCAATAAAGTGTTAGATCTATTAAGCTCTTCAACGGCTTTAAGAGATAAGCTAGAAGGGAATGCAAAACAATTCCGTGCTGGAATGGAAGCTGCTGGCTTCGATTTACGTCCTGGGGAGCATGCTATTATTCCAGTGATGTTATTCGATGCTGAGTTGTCGCAAAAATTTGCTGATAAATTATTGGCTGAAGGCATTTATGTAATCGGATTCTTCTATCCAGTAGTCCCTAAAGGATTGGCGCGTATTAGAGTCCAGATTTCTGCTGCGCACGAGTCGCATCACATCGAAAAAGCCATCGCAGCATTTACCAAAGTTGGTAAGGAATTGGGTGTGATTTAAAATGTAGAATACAGGAGTCAGGAGTCAGAATTCTAAAGATTAAATGAATTTCAGTATCAATGATTTAACTACTTTTTAAGAGCTGATTGCTGAAGGCTGAAAGCTCAAAGAAAAGATAATAAGAGCAGGATATGTATTTGTGAAAAAAATACTTAACTTTGCCCTCCGTTTTTATGGGCAACCTATGTCCATTTGTAAGGGAATTAATTAACCAAAATCAGTTTAAAGGTGAATACATTAAGCTACAAGACTGTCTCAGCAAACGCACAAACCGTTCAAAAAGAATGGCTTTTGGTAGATGCTGACGGACAGACATTGGGGCGTATGGCTTCTAAGGTTGCATTTCTGATTCGTGGTAAACACAAGCCAAGTTTTACTCCACACGTAGATGGTGGTGATAACGTGATTGTGATTAACGCGGAGAAAATCGTTTTAACAGGCGATAAATGGGAATCTAAAGAATACGTTCGTCACACTGGCTACCCAGGTGGTCAAAGAAAAGCAACAGCGAGAGAGGTTTTCGAGAAGGATCCTACGCGTCTTGTTACTAAGGCGGTTTATGGAATGCTTCCAAAAAACAAATTAGGGTCTGTTTTGAACAAAAATTTACGTGTCTTCGTTGGTGATGTACACGGATTGGATGCTCAAAAGCCAAGACTAATCAACTTAAAAGATATCAAGTAAGATGGAAGTTGTTCACACAATCGGTAGAAGAAAAAAAGCAGTAGCTCGTGTTTACCTTACTGAAGGTAAAGGTGCTATTACTGTAAATGGAAAAGACTTTAAAGAGTACTTTCCTACAGGGACGCTACAATACACGCTCGAGCAAGCTCAAGCTGTGACCGGTGTAGAGGGTCAATACGATGTCAAAGTAAACGTAGTTGGTGGTGGTATCACCGGTCAAGCAGAAGCAATTCGCTTGGGCATCTCACGTGCTTTGGTAGTAGTAAATCCTGATCACCGCGCAACCCTGAAACCAGATGGATTGCTAACTCGTGACCCTAGAATGGTTGAACGTAAGAAATTCGGGCAGAAGAAAGCTCGTAAGAAATTCCAGTTCTCTAAACGTTAATATTTGTTTAGCATCTAAATTATTGAGACTACCCTCGGTACTACTTGATAATTGCGCTTAACGTAACAAGAAAGTAAACAAACAGTAAAATGGCTGATATTCAAAAATTATTAGACGCAGGTGTACACTTCGGACACCTTACGCGTAAGTGGCATCCAAACATGGCTCCTTATATCTTTATGGAGCGTAATGGGATTCACATTATAGATCTTAACAAAACTGTAGTAAAGCTCGATGAAGCTGCTGAAGCTTTGAAAAAGATTGCCCGTTCAGGTAGAAAAATCATGTTCGTTGCTACGAAGAAACAAGCTAAAGAGCTTGTTGCTAAAGCAGCACAAGAGGTAAACATGCCTTATATTACTGAGCGTTGGCCTGGTGGTATGTTGACTAACTTCGTAACGATCCGTAAGGCTGTTAAGAAGATGACAACTATCGATAAAATGAAAGTTGATGGTACTTTCCAAGTTCTTTCAAAAAGAGAGCGCTTGCAAATCGACCGTCAAAGAGCTAAGTTGGATAAAAATCTTGGGTCTGTTGCAGATATGTCTCGTTTACCGGGTGCATTGTTTGTAGTAGACATCAAACGTGAAGCGATTGCAATTGCAGAAGCTCAAAAATTGAGTATCCCAATTTTCGCAATGGTGGATACCAACTCCGATCCTGAATTAGTTGACTTTGCTATCCCAGCAAACGATGATGCTTCTAAATCTATCACTACTATTCTTACTGAGGTAAACGCTTCTATTTTAGAAGGTTTGTCTGACAGAAAGAAAGAGAAAGATGCTGCTGATGCCGCGAAGAAAGATGAAGATCCTGCTAAGAAGGAAGAAACTTCTGCTAAAAAAGAGGAAGTTAAAGCTGAATAATTTTTAAAGAGTAGCCTTTTATAGGCTACTCCTTTTTTAACGCTTATTGTATTAGGTTATGAAAATTACTGCTGCAGACGTTAACAAGCTAAGAAAGCAAACTGGTGCCGGAATGATGGACTGCAAGAATGCTCTTGTAGAAGCTGAAGGTAACGTTGAAAATGCTGTTGACATCCTTCGTAAGAAAGGGCAAAAAATTGCTGCAAAGCGTGCTGATCGCGATGCTGCTGAAGGTTGTGTTTTAGCACAAGCTAACGCTGATAACTCTAAAGGTTTCATCATTTCTTTGAACTGTGAAACTGACTTCGTTGCTAAAAACGATGGTTTTGTGACATTGGCTCAAGAGATCATGAATGTTGTTGTTGAAGGTGCTCCTTCTGATTTAGATGCTTTAAAAGCATTAAACATCAACGGAATGACTATCGGTGAGAAATTGATCGAACAAACAGGTGTGATTGGTGAGAAACTTGAAATCGGTTCTTTCGAATTGGTCGAAGCTTCTTTCGTTGCATCTTATATCCACGCTGGTAACCGGTTGGCTACTATCGTTGGTTTAAGCTCTAATCCTGCTGAGGCAGCTGTTGTTGGTAGAGATGTAGCGATGCAAGTTGCTGCAATGAATCCTTTAGCAGTTTCTAAAGATGGGATTGATCAAGCTACTATCGACCGCGAAATTGAGGTTGCTAAAGACCAAATTCGTCAAGAAGGGAAGCCTGAAGAGATGCTTGAGAAAATTGCTATGGGTAAGTTGAACAAGTTCTTTAAAGACAACACCCTTTTACCACAAGCATTTATTAAAGATTCTAAAAAGTCAGTTGCACAGTACCTTGATGGGGCTGAGAAAGGATTGACTGTAACAGTGTTCAAACGTGTAGGCTTAGGTGTCTAACGAAACTGTTTATAAATTAAAAGAGAGAATATTTTATTCTCTCTTTTTTTTGTCTAAATTCTACCATTAATTCGTTGAAAATGAAATACAAAAGAATACTTCTCAAGTTAAGTGGAGAAGCTCTTATGGGCAAAGGTGAATACGGTATTTCTCCAGAGAAAATTGCCGAATATGCTCAAGAAATTAAAAGCATTGTTAATCTAGGTTGCGAAGTAGCAATTGTTATTGGTGGTGGAAATATTTACCGCGGAATGCAAGCTGCTAATAGTGGTATGGATCGTGTACAAGGCGATTATATGGGTATGTTGGCAACAGTTATTAACGGATTGGCATTGCAATCGGCTTTAGAAGTTGCTCAGGTGAAAACTCGTTTGATGACAGCTATCAAGATGGATGAAATTGCCGAGCCTTTTATTCGTCGTAGAGCCGTTCGTCACCTCGAAAAAGGAAGAGTAGTAATTTTCTCTGCAGGTACAGGAAATCCATATTTCACTACCGATACAGCCGCTACACTTCGCGCTATTGAAGTGGAAGCAGATGTTATTTTGAAGGGAACTCGTGTAGATGGTATTTACACTGCCGATCCAGAAAAAGATCCTAGCGCTACAAAATACGATACGATTACTTTTGATGAGGTTTATCAAAAAGGTCTTAATGTAATGGATATGACTGCCTTTACTCTTTGTAACGAAAATAAATTGCCAATCCAGGTATTCAACATGAACATACTCGGCAATTTAACTAGAGTTGTAAAAGGTGAAGATGTTGGTACATTGGTGAACTTTTAAGTACATTTAAAAAAAATTACAATGAACGAAGAAGTACAGTTTTGTCTCGATAGTGCTCGCGAGAGTATGGAAAAATCGATTTCTCATTACGAATCTGAGTTATTGAAGATTCGTGCGGGAAGAGCTAATCCACAGATGCTCTCTGGTGTCTTGGTAGATTACTATGGCTCGATGACTCCTATAGCTCAAATAGCTAATATTAGTACTCCTGATGCACGTACACTTTCTGTTCAGCCATGGGAAAAACCAATGTTAGTTGAGATTAACAAAGCAATTGTTAACTCAAACTTAGGCTTAAGTCCAATGGATAACGGTGAAATGTTAATCATTAATATCCCACCGCTTACTGAAGAACGACGTGTGGATTTGGTGAAGCGTTCAAAAGTAGAAGCAGAAAATGCCAAAGTGTCTATCCGCTCTGCACGTAAAGATGCCAACGACGATATTAAGAAATTAGGAAAAGACGGTTTGCCTGAGGATGTAGTGAAAGATGCTGAATCTTCGGTGCAAAAACTAACAGACAGTCATATCGTTAAAGTAGATACTATCTTAAAAGATAAAGAGGTAGAGATTATGACCATCTAATTGAAAGCAAGAAGTATAGCTTGCTTATTTTTACTCTTTTTTTGAAACGAATTTTTTTGAATTTACTGATACATGTGGGCAGGCATATCCCGTTTTATACTTCGCAATAAACTTATTCTCTTAATTGCACTGGTGTGCTCCACTGTTTTTATGGCCGACAAAGCCAGAAACGTGCAATTCTCTTATGAGTTCATGGCATTACTTCCCGAAGACGACCCCGTCTTTATGGAGTATCAAGATTTTATCGATCATTTTGGACAGGAAGGAAATACAATGGTCCTGGGTTTCCAAAGTGATTCCCTCTTTCAACTAGACAATTTTAATTCTTGGCTTCAGCTATCCGAGGACCTAAAGGAAATTGAGGGAGTGGATAACATACTCTCTTTACTCCAGGCTCGAAAGATGGAAAAAAACGAAAGCTTAAAAGCTTTTGAATTCACTCCTGTCGTCTCCGGAAAAGTCAAGAGTCAAGAAGAGCTTAACAAGATTAAGCAAGAGCTTGACAACTTACCTTTTTACGAAAACCTTTTTTATAATAAAGAGACGGATGCCTATTTGATGGCGCTTCGTTTGGATAAAGTGATGCTGGGTAAAGAAGCTCGTGTTGCTTTAATTCAGAGTATCGAAGATATCGCAGAGCCCTTTGCCTACTCTATTGGTACTAAAGCGCATTATTCTGGTCTCCCCTATATTCGCACCAAAACAACGGTAAAAACCAAGGCAGAGATTAGCATGTTTATTTTCCTTGCTATGGGGATAACGGCGCTAATCATGCTTCTGTTTTTCCGCTCTTTCTCAGCCATGTTCTATTCGATGATTGTGGTTGGGATTGGTGTTATCTGGGCCATAGGAACCATTAGCCTCTTGTCTTATAAGGTGACCATACTTACGGCTTTAATTCCTCCATTGATTATTGTTATTGGGATTCCAAACTGTATTTTTTTACTCAATAAATACCACTACGAGTTTAAAAGTCATGGTAATAAGATTAAGGCACTGACAAGAGTCATTCAAAAAGTAGGGAATGCAACCTTTATGACCAACGCTACTACAGCGGCTGGTTTTGCCACATTTGCCATTACCCAATCTCAGATATTAGTTGAGTTTGGTATCGTAGCTACTATTAATATTCTTTTGGTATTTTTCTTTTCATTGATTATAATCCCTTCAATTTATAGTTATCTGCCAGCACCTAAAGAACGACACCTATCGCACCTTGAGCGTAGTTGGATGAATACATTTACGGCTTGGTTGGTGCGAACCGTAAGTTATTATCGTCCCTGGGTTTATAGCATTACTGCTGTATTGTTAGTGGTAGCAGCTTTTGGGGTTTCAAAGATACAGACAACGGGGAATATTGTAGACGACATACCTCATGAGGATCCTATTTATGTGGATCTGATGTTTTTTGAGGAGAATTTCTCTGGAGTAATGCCTTTTGAAATCATGGTAGATACCAAGAAGAAAAATGGCGTTAGTAAGTCTTCAACGCTCAGAAGAATTGAGCAGTTAGAAGAAGTTTTGGCAAAATATCCAGAAATATCGAAGACTAGTTCCATAGTCGATTTAGCTAAATTTTCTAAGCAAGCCTATTATAATGGGAACCCCGATTATTATAGTTTGCCCACTTCTCAAGAGAAGAACTTCATTTTGAGGTATGCTAAAAATTCTGTCTCCGACGATAATTCATTCTTTAATAGCTTTGTTGATTCTACTCAGAGTATAGCACGTATTAGTGCCCGCATGAAAGATATTGGCACCAAGGAGATGCGTGCCCTTCGCGATTCTATCCAGCCTCAAATTGATGCTATTTTCGATAAAGACCGTTACGATGTAAGCATTACCGGAAATAGTGTGCTCTTTTTAGAAGGGACTACTTATTTGGTGAAAAACCTCTTTAGTAGTTTATTGCTTGCCATTGCATTGATTGCCATTTTTATGGCTTGGATGTTCTCATCTTCGCGTATGGTATTGGTTTCTCTTCTTCCGAATTTGATTCCACTAATTTTTACGGGAGCTTTAATGGGCTACTTTGGCGTTTCCATAAAGCCTTCAACAATATTGGTTTTTAGTATCGCCTTTGGTATTTCTATTGACGATACCATTCACTTTTTGGCAAAGTACCGTCAAGAGTTAAAAGCGAACAATTGGAATATTAGTACGGCTGTAATTAGTGCCTTAAAAGAAACTGGGGTGAGCATGTTCTATACCTCAGTTGTACTATTCTTTGGTTTTTCTATCTTTATAGTTTCGGATTTTGGTGGAACAGTAGCATTAGGGATGCTAGTTTCGGTAACTTTACTGTTTGCTATGTTGGCCAATCTCCTATTATTGCCTTCATTATTATTGTCTTTGGAGCGTATAATTACTACTCAATCGTTTAACGAGCCTTTGATAGATATTCTCGACGAGGAAGAAGACATCGAATTGGATGCATTAACCATTAGAAAAAAAATAAGATGAAAGGGATAATATTGGCTGGTGGTTCAGGAACGCGTTTACATCCACTTACTTTATCGGTAAGCAAGCAGTTAATGCCCGTTTACGATAAGCCAATGATCTATTATCCACTTTCCACTTTGCTTCAAGCAGGAATTTCGGAGATCTTAATCATTTCTACTCCACATGATATTTCTGCCTTTGAAAAGCTTTTAGGCGATGGTTCTCAATTGGGCTGTAGTTTTGAATATGCTGTCCAAGAGATTCCTAACGGATTGGCTCAGGCTTTTGTAATCGGTGAGAAATTTATTGGCGATGATGATGTTGCTTTGATTTTAGGTGATAATATCTTTTACGGCGCTGGAATGTCAGAATTGCTTAAGCAACACCGCACTCCCGATGGAGGTATCATATTTGCCTATCATGTTTCGGATCCCGAACGCTACGGTGTTGTCGAATTTGATGAAAATTTGAAAGCAAGCTCTATTGAAGAGAAACCCGAAAATCCAAAATCTAATTTTGCTGTTCCCGGTTTGTATTTTTACGATAATGAGGTAGTATCGATTGCAAAATCTTTGAAACCTTCGGCTCGTGGTGAATACGAAATTACCGATGTCAATAAAGAGTACCTCCGCAGAGGAAAACTTCAAGTGGGTATTCTCGATAGGGGAACTGCATGGCTCGATACAGGTACTTTTGCTTCTTTGATGCAAGCTGGACATTTTGTTCAGGTCTTGGAAGAACGTCAAGGCCTGAAGGTGGGCTGCATTGAAGAAAACGCCTTTAGAGCAGGGTTTATAAATGCCGAACAACTTAAAACCATAATACAGCCTTTATTGAAAAGTGGCTATGGTAAATATTTGATGCAACTAGTCGATGAGTAAATTAAAGTCGATCGCTGAACTGCAAGCACTACTAAGCCTTGCTATCGAAAAAACATCTTTTCAGGAAGAACCCGCCGAATTATACCAACCAATTTCTTACGTCTTAAACCTTGGCGGTAAACGATTAAGGCCTGCTTTGGTTTTAATGGCTACCGATATTTATGGTGTAGATGTAGAAAAGGCTTTACCACAAGCTATTGGTATGGAATTGTTTCACAATTTTACTTTGATGCATGATGATATTATGGACGACGCTCCTTTGAGAAGAGGAAAGACAACGGTTCATGAGAAGTGGGATTCAAACATTGCTATTTTGTCGGGTGACGCTCTTTTTGTGAAAGCATATCAGTCAATTGTTAAAGCAGATGCAAAGTATTTAGCTGCTTTGATGGACTTGTTTAATCAAACAGCTTTGGAGGTCTGCGAAGGGCAACAATACGATATGAACTTCGAAACTCAAGATGCCGTTTCGATGTCTGCTTACCTGAAAATGATTAAGTATAAAACAGCTGTATTGTTGGCTTGTGCTTTACAGTCGGGAGCTTTAATTGCCGATGCATCCGAAGAGGATCAAAAGCATTTATACGATTTTGGTATTCATATTGGTTTGGCTTTCCAGCTGATGGACGATATCTTGGATGTTTATGGAGATCAAGCTGAAGTAGGAAAACAAGTGGCAGGGGATGTTTTGTGTAACAAGAAAACTTGCTTGTATATAAAAGCCTACGAAGGGGCGAATGAAGAGCAGTTAAAAGTGCTCGATTATTATTTTGCACATCAAGATTTTGATGCCCAAGAGAAAATTTCAGAAGTGATGAAGGTATATGCTGAGCTCGATGTTCGATTGGCTTGCCGTAACATGATGGATGAACATTATAATTCAGCGATTAATCATTTGAACTCAGTGAGTGTAAGTGATGATAGAAAATTGGTATTGGTACAGTTTACAGAATTGTTGATGGAGCGTGTGAACTAATGGATTTTAACCTGCAAAATATTGAGGATTATACTCGCGATTTAGCATGGATGTTAAAAGCTATGGAGCAAGTAGAGAAAGAGTTTCAAACTGAAAATTGGACTCTTATAAAACCCATTAATCCCGATACCGCTTACGCCGAAATTATCGAACAAGTACAGCCTTTATTGAATGAGATGCTTCTGGAAAAAGGGGCCGCATATTGCAATCAGTTGCTGTATAAAATCGATATTTCAGAAAGACAAATCGCTAAATCTGTTGCAAGACAAGTAGATATGAGCTTTTCCGAAATACTTAGTGAGCTCATTGTTAGGCGATGCCTACAGAAAGTGTTGATAAGAAACTATTATAAAAGCCCTGAAAAAGACGCATTGGGCAACAGTCTGAAAGAATAATTTGTTTTATTTTTACACTGAATTTTTGCGTTTTACAAAACGATGGACAATTACTCATTTTTAGGAGCGGCAAATTCTGCTTTTTTTGAGGAGATATATCAACAATATCTCAAGGATCCCGATTCAGTAGAATCTACTTGGAGGAGTTTCTTTCAAGGTTACGACTTTGCTAGTGAATCCTATTCCGAAGAGGAGTTCGAAACTCAATTACCAGATTCTTTCATAAAAGAATTTCAGGTAATTAACTTGATTGATGCTTACCGTCAGCGTGGGCACCTTTTTACTAAAACCAATCCTGTTAGAGATCGAAGAGACTATAATCCGAAATTGGATTTAGTGAGTTTCGAGCTTTCTGATGCCGATTTAGGAACCGTTTTTCAAGCGGGGACTCAATGTGGTATCGGGGCAGCTTCATTAAAGGATATTATTGCACACCTTAAAAAGGTGTACTGCCAGTCGATAGGGGTGGAGTATATGTACATTCGCGATCCAAAAGAGAGAAATTGGATTAAGAATTATATTCACCAAAACGACAATCAGCCAAGATTTAGTCTTAATCAGAAGAAACAAATCTTAAAAAAGCTCAACGAAGCTGTAGCTTTCGAAAGCTTTTTACACACCAAATATGTTGGGCAAAAACGATTCTCACTCGAAGGAGCTGAGGCGCTAATCCCTGCACTTGATGCTTTGGTAGAATACGGTTCTACTTTAAACATTAAAGAATTTGTAATCGGTATGGCCCACCGTGGTCGCTTGAGTGTGTTGGCAAATATCTTTAAAAAGCCCTACAAGCAAGTTTTTAAAGAGTTTGAGGGTAAAGGTTACGAAGACGAAGAATTTGATGGTGATGTGAAATATCACTTGGGTTACTCTTACGATTTTACTACCGATGCTGGTAAAGATGTGAGCATGTGTTTGGTTCCAAACCCATCGCACCTCGAAGCCGTTGGCTCTGTAATGCAGGGTATTTCCAGAGCAAAGATTAATCATAAATACGAAGGCGATAATTCCAAGCTTCTTCCAATCATCATTCACGGTGATGCGGCTGTTGCTGGACAAGGAATAGTTTTCGAAATAGTACAAATGGCACAACTTCCTGCCTATAAAACAGGGGGTAGTATCCATATTGTGATCAATAATCAAGTTGGTTTTACTACCAATTATCTTGATGCGCGATCGAGTACTTATTGTACCGATGTTGCCAAAACAACATTATGCCCAGTATTACACATTAATGGTGATGATGTTGAGGCGGTAGTTCACGCAATGAATTTTGCCGCTGTTTACCGTCAGCAGTATAAAAAAGATGTGTTTATCGATTTACTTTGTTACCGTCGCTACGGACACAACGAAGGTGATGAACCGCGTTTTACGCAACCTAAATTATACCAAGCGATTTCGAAACACCCTAATCTACGTGAGATCTACAACCAAAAGTTGATGGCTCAAGGAGTAGTGGAGTCGAATATCGTGAAGGAAATGGCTTCGCAGTTTAAAGATTTGTTGGAAGTTGATTTAGGAGAAGCTCGTAAAGAAGAGACCACCACGATTACGCGGTTTATGGAGAAAGAATGGGCGCATATCAAAAAAGCCCAAGCAATCGACTTTGAGTCTTCTCCAGAGACTGGTGTTTCTCGTGATAAATTAGCAAAGATTGCCCATGCCCTTTACACGGCACCTGAAGGGCATCAATTTTATAAGAAAGCCTTACGCCTGATAAAGGATCGTGAGAAAATGTTTAAAGACACCAACCGTATCGATTGGGGTATGGCCGAGCTTCTTGCCTATGGATCAATTTTGATTGAAGGTAAGGAAGTGCGTATGACAGGTCAGGATGTTGAACGTGGTACTTTCTCTCATCGCCATGCGATATTGAGAAATGTAGAATCGGAAGAGCGGGTAAACTTATTGAACCATATTGGTGAAGGTCAAGGTGAATTCGAGATTTACAACTCACTCTTATCGGAGTATGGAGTTTTAGGTTTCGACTATGGTTATGCCATGGCTTCGCCTGATGTATTAACCATTTGGGAAGCACAGTTTGGTGATTTCTCTAACGGTGCACAAATCCTTATCGACCAGTATTTAGCTGCTGCCGAGGATAAGTGGGAAATATACAATAGCTTAGTGATGCTATTGCCTCACGGTTACGAAGGACAAGGAGCAGAGCATTCGAGTGCGCGTTTAGAGCGTTTCTTAACTTTGTGTGGGCAGAATAACATGCAAGTAGCTAATGCGACTACTCCTGCTAACTTCTTCCACCTTTTACGTCGTCAGTTGCACAGAGATTTCCGAAAACCTTTAATAGTAATGAGCCCTAAGAGTTTATTGCGTAGTGCAGTCTGTGTTTCTACTGTTGAAGAATTGGTAGAAGGTAGATTTCAAGAAGTAATAGACGATGCGAGTGCAGACGCAGCCAAAGTGAAAAAGTTGGTCTTCTGTTCTGGTAAATTGTACTACGAATTACTTGCAGAGAAAGAAAAGCTAAATGCAGATGATGTAGCTTTAGTGCGTTTGGAGCAATTGTATCCATTCCCTAAAACTCAATTAGATGCTATTGTGAACAAATATGCGAATGCAGATACTTATGTGTGGGCACAAGAAGAACCTGAAAATATGGGTGCTTGGGGCTTTGTACTAAGACACTGGCGCGAATTGCCACTTCATGTGGTAGCTCGTAATGCGAGTGCAACTCCTGCTTCGGGATCTTCAAAACGTGCTGCTCGTCGTCAGCGTGTCGTTATTGAAGGGGTATTTGAATTGTAAAAAGAATTAAAGGCAAAAATATACAGCTATGATCGTTGAAATGAATGTTCCATCTCCTGGTGAATCAATCTCTGAAGTAGAGATTGCTACTTGGCTTGTTGCCGACGGAGACTACGTTGAAAAAGATCAAGAGATCTGCGAAATCGACTCTGATAAAGCAACCTTAACATTGGCTGCTGAAGAAAGCGGAGCAATCTCAATTAAAGTTGAAGAAGGCGAAACAGTTTCTATTGGCGATGTGGTTTGTACTATAGATACATCTGCCGAAGGTACTGCTTCAGTATCTGCTCCAAAAGCGGATGCACCAGCTGCTGCTGTAAGTGCTCCAGCAAGCCCTACCGAAACTTCCTATGCAAAGGGTGCTCCATCTCCTGCAGCTCGCAAGATGATGGCCGAACAAGGTGTGGAGCTAACAGAAGGTTCAGGTAAAGGTGGTCGCATTACGAAGGAAGATGTGGTGAAAGCCAAAACAGCCATGGGTATGGGTCCTGGCCCTCGTGGATCGGAGCGCAAGAAAATGTCGGTACTACGTAGAAAAGTTGCTGAGCGTTTGGTTTCTGTAAAGAACGAAACGGCTATGTTAACGACTTTCAACGAGGTAGATATGAAGCCGATCATGGATCTTCGTAAATTATATAAAGAAGACTTTAAAGAGAAGTTTGGTGTTGGTTTAGGGTTTATGTCCTTCTTCACTAAAGCGATTACTAGAGCATTGATATTGTTCCCAGATGTAAACGCAATGATAGATGGTAAAGAAGTAGTTTACTACGACTATGCTGATATTTCTATCGCTGTAAGTTCACCTAAAGGATTAATGGTCCCTGTTGTTCGCAATGCGGAATTATTAGACTTTGCAGGTGTAGAGTCTGAAATCAAGCGTTTGGCTATTAAAGCCCGCGATGGTAAGATTAGTATGGACGATATGCTTGGTGGTACTTTCACCATTACTAATGGTGGTGTATTTGGTTCTATGTTATCTACCCCAATCATCAACCCTCCACAATCGGCTATTTTAGGCATGCACAATATTGTTGAGCGTGCTATGGTAGTAGATGGCGAAATAGTTATTCGTCCTATTATGTATGTTGCCCTTTCATACGACCACCGTATTATCGACGGTCGTGAGTCGGTAGGTTTCTTATGTGCTGTAAAAGAAGCCCTTGAAAATCCTGCTGAGTTCTTGCTTGGTGGTGAGGATAAGGTTAAAGAAAATTTAGGTCTTTAAGACTGAGATTGATAGATATTAAAGTCTGCTCGAAAGAGTGGGCTTTTTTTGTATTCAAAACATACAATAATAGAGCTTGTTTTTATCAGTACAAAATGTAATTCCTTGAAAACAAGCTGGCTATCGCTATAATGTTAACATTCATTTAACAACAGTTTAACATTATTCTTAAGAGAATAGTCATACATTTGCCATGAATATTAGCTGGATAACTATGCTGCCAAGAATAAGATTTCAAAATAAGGAACAAGTTCCTTTTGTAAAAGAGTTAAGAAAGAGAGTAAACGCCTATTTCAAAGAGAATAATATCTCTAGAAATGCCAATCCTCATATGGTGATTAAAACCATATCGATGTTCTTAATTTACTTAGTGCCTTACGCCCTAGTATATACCGGACTTCTTTCGGGAGCTTGGTTGTTTATTTTAGCCGTAATGATGGGCTTGGGTATGGCCGGTATTGGAATGTCGGTGATGCACGATGCCAATCACGGTGCTTATTCGTCTAATCCAAAGGTGAATAAACTAGTGGGTATTTGTATTCACCTAATTGGAGGTGATGTATACAACTGGAAAGTACAACACAATATCCTTCACCACACTTATACCAATATCGATGGCTTAGATGGTGATATCCATCAGGATCCATTTTTAAGACTTTCTACTCAGCAAGATTGGTCTAAAGGACATAAATTTCAACATATTTATGCATTCTTCTTATATACCTTAGGAACGCTTTTATGGCCAGTTATGGATTTTGTTCAGTACAGAAGATTTACAAAATTGGGCTTGAGCCCAGAGGGCAAATTGGACAAACCGAAACAATTGAGAAAATTGGTAAGTTATAAATTGGCTTATTTTGCCTTTACCTTCGCCTTACCAATGATATTATCGCCTTTATTATGGTGGCAAGTAATAGTAGGTTGGTTAATATTGAATATGGTTGCTGGTTTAATCCTGACTGTAACTTTCCAATTAGCACACGTTGTTGAAGGTGTTGCTTTCCCTGTACCATCTGACGATGGTAAATTGGAAAATGAATGGATGATTCACCAATTGAAGACTACGGCTAACTTCGCTAAAAACTCTAAATTGGTTACTTGGTTCGTTGGTGGTTTGAACTTCCAAATTGAACATCATTTGTTCCCAAACATCTGTCATGTTCACTACAAGAAAATTTCGGATATCGTGAAAGATACTGCCGAGGAATACGGGATTATTTATAATCATCACAAAACGTATTTTGGAGCTGTTCGATCTCACTATAAGATGTTAAAGTATTTCGGATTAAAGCCAGTACAAGCATAAAAAAAGTCCCGCATTTGCGGGACTTTTTTTATCTATTTACATATTACAGCCAGTCACGAGGATTCATCAGTACCTCAATCAACTTGGCCTCTTCGCTACCTTTTTCCGTTTGGAAATCGTAATCCCAGCGTACGGTAGAAGGAAGACTCATCAGAATAGATTCTGTTCTCCCTTTTGTTTTAATACCAAAATGCGTTCCTCTGTCGTGAAGTAGGTTAAACTCTACATAGCGTCCACGGCGGATTTCTTGCCAGTATTTTTGTTCTTCGGTATAGGTTTCTTCTTTGTGTTTTTCAACAATAGGAATATAAGCTTCCACAAAGCAGTCTCCAGCATCTATTTGGAAGGCCAGAAGCTCTTCCCAAGTCATGTTTTCATCTTCTTGCTTATAATCGTAGAAGACACCACCAATACCACGCGTTTCATCTCTGTGAGAGTTAAAGAAGTACTCGTCGCAAGCTTTTTTGAATTCAGGATAGTAATATTCATTATGCTTATCGCACATGTCCTTCATCACTTGGTGGAAATGTTTAGCATCTTGCTCAATCAAATAATAAGGCGTAAGATCTGACCCACCACCAAACCATTTTTTGATCACTTTACCATCGCCATCGTACATTTCAAAATAGCGCCAGTTGGCGTGTACGGTCGGAATTTTAGGACTCGTAGGGTGAATCACCAAGGAGAGTCCACAAGCATAAAAGCTCGCTTCGCTCACGCCAAACTTCTCCTTAAAAACTTCGGGAAGCTCACCATGAACGATAGAGGTGTTTACACCACCCTTTTCGAAGACATCTCCATTGACGATTACGCGCGTTTTACCACCGCCACCACCAGGACGTTCCCAAGCATCCTCAATAAACTTCGCCTTGCCATCTACTTCTTCCAAAGCAGCGCAAATACGA
>Ga0066376_10001545_pt1 | contig 22280 bp, 16 predicted proteins | sample Knorr_S15_td_Bot_FD_77009 | JGI IMG/M metagenome (GOLD analysis project Ga0066376, IMG submission 77009) | Marine microbial communities from Southern Atlantic Ocean transect - Knorr_S15_td_Bottom_ad_5009_LV_A | ecosystem: Environmental > Aquatic > Marine > Oceanic | place: Southern Atlantic...
CCTTTTTGTAATCAAAAATTTTAAAGATTAACTAGATTTTCGTCGAGTAAGCGTTGAATTGGGATTTGGTTGTTAATTTTCATTAGTCGCATTTATGCACCTATTTATTTAGCATTTGCATTTATGCGAATAGATTAAGTGCATTTAGCTGCATATAGTTAACTATAAACGGTTCTGTCGCATTAATTTGAGCATCATCTAAAAATCCTATTTGAATTGAAGATTTATGCTACTAATGAAAGGATAGTTTTGAAATAGGATTTCTTAGAATCAACAATTTGATTCTTTCTAATAATGCTGACTACTTCAATACCTGATAGTGTTCTCTGTGCGGATTCAAATTCTTTAAACCCAGTATCAATAGCAATCCTACGCTTTATGTTTCTGTGGTCTTGTTCAACACAATTATTAAGGTATTTACACCTCCTAATTTTGATGTTTTTATTCCAGAAATTATTTCTGTTAACCGCTCTAATAGCAGTAAAATTAGACCCACTTTTATCAATGTTGATAATCCTTGGGTTCTGATTATTTGATATGGCTTTATTGAAGAATTTCTGAGCAGAACCTTTCATTCTTCTTTTGGTTAGAAGGAAGTCAACGGTATCTCCGAATTTATCAACTGCTCTATAAAGATACCTGTCTTTACCAGCCACCTTAATATAGGTTTCATCCATCCTCCAACTAGTGCAAACTCTATTTTTTCTCTTATGCATGGATGCCTCAATCAAGGGTGCGTATTTAAACACCCATCTTTGAATAGTAGAATGGTCAACCTTGACACCTCTAATCTTCATTAGCTCTTCAATATCTCTATAGGAGAGTGTAAATCTAAACTTAAAGTAAACAGCTTGAAGAATAATGAATTTAGGATATCTGTGGTACTTAAACATAGGAAGTAATTTTAACTCAAAACTAAATAATCTATATTTGGTATATCAATGCGACAGAACCCCTTGATGAAACAAAGACTTTAATCTCAATCTTAAATTTTGACTTAGGAGGCTATTTAGGAGGGCGAATATCTATTGAACAAACCCGCGAAAGTGTAAAACTATTGGCTTTAAATTCGTCAATGTCTACACATGATTTCTTCGAATTGGTTGTTCTTTATTTCAAATTTGACACGTGTAACTATTTTAAAAATACCGGAGGACTATATGGCTTAGATAATCTGGTTGATTTTGATGAAGTATACTTCCAAATTAATTTATCATCGTACGTTCAATATAAAGTTGATTTGGTCTTGATTGATTTGGTCTTGATTGATTCCCTCGTTCTATCTCAGTATGAAAGAAAAGTGGCTAGACGAATACGATTGAATTATTTTAACTACAAATTTAAACGAAGATTATGACTACTTACAGTTGGGGTTGTATTACGATTAGGGGGGTAATTAATACCCATATTTAAATAATACACCTTCTTTATATCTTTCATTATATTTTAATTGACCATTTTCTTCCCAACGTTTTTGTGAACCATCTTTTTTACCATTATTATAATTCTCTTCAAACTCTAATTGACCATTTTCATACCACCCCTTTTGTGATCCATTTTGCTCTCCCTCTCCATTCCATTCTAATTTAATCCGTAATTGACCATTTTCAAACCACCCCTTTTGTGATCCATTTTTTTCTCCATCTTCATTTTTTTCTAATTCATACCATAAATGACCATTTTCATACCACCCCATTTGTGATCCAACTTCATAATTCTCTTTATAATTCTCTTCATATTTTAATTGACCATTTTCATACCACACTTTGTGTAATCCATCATCTTTGCCATCTTTAAAATTTAATTCTAATTCTAATTGATTGTTTTCATACCATCTTTTATATAATCCATCTTTTTTACCCTCTTTATAATTTATTTCATACAGTAATTGACCGTTTTCATACCAACACTTTTGTGTTCCATCTTCATTACCCTCTTTAAATTTTTTTGTATATTTTAATTGCCCATTTTCATACCACTCTTTATATAACCCATCTTTTAACCCATCTTTATTTGTTATGTAATATGACATTATACCTAACCCACTCCCTATACCATCATTAACTTTATAATTCCTTTCATATTCTAATTGACCATTTTCATACCATTGTTTGTGTAATCCAATAGGGACATTCATCCAATAATTATATTCTATACTTAATTGACCATTTTCATACCACTCTTTATATAACCCATATTTAAAACCATCTTTATAATTTATTTCATATTCTAATCGACCACTCTTATACCATTTTTTATGTAATCCATCTTTTTCACCCTCTTTATAATTCCATTCAGATAGGAGTTGACCATTTTTATACCACCATTTATATAATCCATCCTTTTTACTGTTTTTATAATTCTGTTCAGATTTTAATAATCCATCTTCATTCCAAAATTTATACAAACCATCCCATTCACCATTTTTAAAGGTTCCTTCCTCTTCTAATTGACCATTTTCATACCATTTTTTATGTAATCCATTTCTTTTACCATTTTTAAATAATCCCACATCACCAAATTCATTATATACCACCCCATTTAATAATGACATATCATTCTTTAAATACATTATTGTATCTGATGGATTGGTAACCTCATCGATATGATATCTGTTTTCACTACAACCGATCAATACACATACGATTAATAGTAGTAATATCTTTTTCATAATCTTTAGTTTTAACGATAATCAAATATAGAAAAACAATACAATTCACTTTATACCCCTCCACATAACAACAAAAAACCCCAACTTATTAGGTTGGGGTAGAACTAGATTGATGGTTAAGGTTACTCTAATTTAATTAGTTCCCCATCATAAATCATAGAACGAATTTCACAATTTGCAATTACTCAATGTATAACTTATATTTGAGTTCAATTAGTCCAAATTCTTTGACTACTTACAGCTGTTGACATATTTGTTTATTATTTTTTAGTTGTCTAAATGTTAGTAGTCTATGGTTCTTTGTATTTCAGTTTTTACTGTTTAATTAAATGAAATTTATATCTTTTTATTTTATATCTTTTTGTAAGTTACCTAATATTAAAAAGTAAGAAATAAGTATTTAGTTACTTGACATGGTTAACTTTAACTAATAATATATAAAATGAGGTATTTATTAATTTTCACTTTTTGTTTCTGTCAATACTTGCATTGTCAAAATAGACCAAGTCTAGATTCTACTAATGTGATTACCATTACTAAAAATGATTCTTTATTCTCTAAAATTGAAAACTATAAGCAATTATATTCTGATCGTTGTTTGCAAGATAAAATAACCAACAATATTGGCGATGGTAACCCATCGCTTTATGGAACCAGAAATTTTAGGGTGGTTTTACATGGTGTTGCTTACCGTGGTGGAGCAAATAATTATTATCATGGAGTAAATAAGCGAGATAATAAAAACCCCCTTCCTGTTGATGGCTTGTATAACTTATTAGAAAATGGATTCTCATCATCTATTTATTTATATCCTGAAAATTTTGAGACTTCACCAGCATTAGTTACTAATCTATACAATGACACGTTAAATTATTACCAAATAAGGGGTGATACAATTCAAGAACTAGATAGCATATTGAACATAGTTTATCATTCAATAACAGATAATAAGGGTCCTGTATATTTACATTGTTGGAATGGATGGCATCAGTCCGGGTATATCTCTGCTATTCTATTAAAGCAATTTTGTAATTACAACACTAAAATGAGTATTAGGTATTGGGAAGATTGTGCAGATAGTTGGGTGGTGGGTTATGACGCTGTCAGAAAGCGAATTGAGCGTTTTTCTAAACTTGAGAAATATGCGATTGCTGTAGATGTTTCAGAAGTAATTTGTCCTTGTAATAATACTGATATAGTTGTGTTAGGTGGTGATGAAGTGAGTCCTATTGAAACATTGAATTCTTCACTCCAATTCGGATATAATTCCTCTGAACTCCCACCTTCAATTTCAACTTTTTTAGACCAATATTCTAAAACATTAAAAAAATATTCATATTTGAAAGTGCATGTAAATGGGCATTCAGATTCTAGAGGTTCTCAACAAGAAAATTTATTACTTTCAACTGAAAGAGCAAATATAATTTCAGATTATTTATTAAATCTAGGAGTAGATAGTTTACAATTAGTTGTTAATGGATATGGAGAAGAGCAATTAGTAAATACTTGTTATGATGGTACTGTTTGTAGTGAAAATCAACATTCTGTAAATAGAAGAGTTGAATTTATTGTTAAGAATATAGCTTGTGAAATTGGATTTGAATCTAATGGGTTTAATATTAAGCCATCTGATGTACTAAAAATAAAAGATATAGTGCAATATATTACGAATAAGGATTCAGTTGTTATTCTAATTGAGGGGTACGCTGATTTGGGCTCCGGAACTAAAGAAATTAATGAACAAATCTCAAAACTGAGAGCTGCAAAAGTGTTCAGTTATTTTGATAATAACAATTATAATGTCTCATATAGAGGATTGGGTACACAAAATGAGAAATATGGTGATGAACGTGATCGAAGAGTTGAATTAAATGTTATATATGATTAAATTTATATTTTACTTTCTAACAATTATTCCTTATTGTATAATAGCTCAAGTTAATGTAGAGTTCTCTCATGAAGCTGGAATGTATGATAGTCCTTTTTTTTTGAAGATTCATTGTGCTGACAATGTCTCTATTTCTTATTCAACATCTGTATCTAGTAAGTCCAATTTATTCGGCGATTCACTGAAAATTGATGAGAACATTACATTTATATTTAGTGTACATGTTGGTGGTGAGAGTATTATGCTGCCTCCTAGGAGTTATTTTGTTAATTTCAATACAAATTTTAATGTAGTGTCTTTAACGGTTTCTGAATTAGATTTATTCGATTCAATTAAAGGGATTTATGTTGATGGTGTAAATTGGCGTTTTGATAGTTTGTATAAAATAAAAAGGAATGCAAATTATTCTAAAAAGTGGGAGAGAGATGTATTTGTAGAGATGTTTGATTCCCTGGGTGAAGTTGTTATAGAGCAGAATGCTGGCTTAAGAATATTTGGTGGTTTAACACGCTTTTACCCAGAGAAATCACTTCGAGTTATTGCTAGGGTAAAATATGGTCAATCGAGGTTTGATTCTAATATTTTTGGCGTAGGTAAAAAAAAGTACAAGCAATTTATTTTAAGGCACTCAGGTAATGACTATAAACAAACTCGATTTAAGGATGTTTTATCTACTGACTTAGCGTCTGAGGTGGGTTTAGATGTGCAAAAGTTTGTTCCAGCACATTTGTTTGTGAATTCAGAATACTGGGGCGTTTATAATATCAGAGAAAAAATAAATAAATATTATATAGATAATCATCATCAAACAGGTGTAGATGATTTAAATATTATCAGAGGGTATAATTATGTGGACGAAGGTGATTTTAGTTCTTTTTCATCTTTGTTGGATTTTGCTGAGAATAATAACTTTAAGTCTGATTCAGTTTTCATTGAATTGTGTTCTATTATAGATATTGACCAGTTTGTTAATTATTGGATTTATCAAATATATTTTGCCAATATTGATTCAAGAGGTAATGCAAGGTTTTGGAACTCAGATTCACTGGGTATAAAGTATAGGCCAATACTATATGATGTCGATTTAGGCTGGTTTAGGTGTGATTCAAATTTATTGAAAGATTTCACATCATCTGTTAAGACAAAGTGGTATAACCCACCTTGGAGGACTTTATTATTAAGGAAGTCTCTAGAAAATAAAAAATTTAGAAATCGCTTTATAAATCAAATTTCATACTTAATGAATACTCATTTGAATAGTGAGAATGTAGTCCAGAAAATCAATGAGTTTTCAGACAGATATAATGAAGAGATGGTGTACCATTTTAATAACCGTAAACGGTTTGAATCGTATCAAGGTAGTATTAGACAATGGGTTCGTTCGATAGATAAAATGAAACAATTCGCTTTAAAAAGAGATTCAATATTATTGACACATCTTGCAGAAAAATTTCATTTAACTAAACCTTATTTTTTAGAGATTGAAATAAATAATTTTAATAATGGATCTGTATTTTTGAATAACAATAAACTTCAAAATAAGAGATTGTTTGGTAAGTTTTTTAACGACATATTTATCCCATTTGATGTGAGTTCAAATCAGGGTTATTCTTCTTTTGTTTATGCCACGGATTCTCTTTTCGGTATAGATTCAGTTGTGAAAAAGAAGAGTGTGTTTTTTAAGCCAAATATTATTTCAAATAATATATTATCGTTCAATGAAATTGAATATCAACATCAGTATGTAGAGATATTTAATCATTCCGATACTGATGTTGTAATGGTGGATTGGGAATTGTACGGTGTTAACGGTATGGGAATAGTTGATTCATTAGTTCTTCCTAAGCATAGATTTTGTGTATTTCATAGTCACCCCATTTTGGATAAAATTGATTCAGTTCTTTACAGGAAAATCAACTTTACTATTAATCGTAATGAGAAACTTTGGCTATATTCGGCAGATGGTCGTTTGGTTGACAGTGTAAGTTTTGAGTATCATAATACATTCCAAAGTTATTCAAGAACCAATCCATTTGATGCGACATTATCTAGTTGGAGGTATTCGTTTTTCAGCTCTATTGGTTATCATAATAAATCATATATTGAGCGACAAATAATGAATGATGTAAATAACAATGAACGCCTTTTTGTTTACATTTTGCTGGGATTTTTTGTTTTGTTTTGTTTCTTCAGATTTATTAGTTGATCACGTGTTGTTTTTTTGGTTTTGATTAGAAATATCTATATTGCAGTAATTAAATAAAAAGAAATTAATTAAATATTTAAAAAATTGAATACAAAAAAAATAATCTTTACCATATTACTTATCATTCTTATAGGGGGTGTTGTATTTGTTTGTTTAAAGAATTCAACTTATTTACAAGAGATTACAAAGAATAATTATATTGAAGATTATGTTGTTTTTGTTGAGGAAACTAAATCCGATAGATTTAGCTACGAAACTATTGAGGAGTGGAAGACTTTAGACAGTGTATATGTTGAGTTTTCTGATAAACAGCGAATCAAATTTTTCGGATTATTAAACCATGACGATCTTGGTGTTTTGAAACAGTTAGATCAGGAATATTTAATGATAAAATCAGGACCCTTATTTACGATCTTAAATAGTTTTATTAATGAAGTAGAGTCTAAAAGCCATCTGTACAAAGAAAACGATTGGATCTTGTTGGATGTTGAATTCGTGGAGATAGTTGGTAGTTTTAAAATGCTTGAATCTGTTTTAGATTCTAAAGAAAGAATCGAATTGGCACAATTAATTTTTAAGTATAATTCATTGAAAAGTTCGGTTATAGTTGATGACGCAATAAAAAAGGCTAATAACCTAATTCAAGACGGCGTTAATTTTTTTAAGGAAATTTTAAAGTAATAAACATGATGTCTTCTAAATTCATAATTAAGTTCTTTTGTTTGTTTCTATTCATTTCGAATACGGCATATTCTCAAATAACCGACTACACAATCCTTTGGGATGTTACCTGGTCTATGAAAGGTTCAACTGTTTGGGATAACACATCTAAAACCTTTACATTAGATCCAGAGTTAGATATTTGGGATGAAACTAAGGACCTAATAATAGAAACCATTAATAATATACCTACCGATGGTACGTCAAATGTTTTAATATATCCTTTTGACAATCCAGGGGCTAGTAAATTCAAATTAGAGTATAAACAAATTGATGGATTGGATGAAGACGAAAGAGATCAATTAATTGAATGGGTTAGAGTATTCGATGGACCTCCTATGCATTTGTTTTCAAATACGAATGTGTGTTTGGCTTTAGATAATGTTTATGTAATGAATTCTATGGCTTCTAAAGCTTGTAAAGTTAATCAGAATTTATACTTGTTCAGTGATGGGAAACAAAATGTTGCGGGATATAATCCAAAAACCTGTGTGGATGATTTTATGGCGAAGTTCTGTGATAATCTTTGTAAATGTAATGATAAGAGTAAAATGATAATTTTTAAACTCAAAGCGTATAATGGAAATGATAAACCTGTCTGTAAGTGTACTTTAATTATTGATTCAACAATAGAAGATGAACAAGAATGTAAAGTTCTTAAGCCTGTAATTCTTGAACCTTTAATTACTAATGTGTCTAAAGGTAATGAGTTTATTAAATCACCAAAGTTAGAAGTGAAATTCCAATCACTCTCGGCATCTTTACCAGATGATTTCGAATTTTTTATTGATTCAAATAATATAAACCTAGTTATCAAACAGTATACTTTTGATACTAAAACAAACGTATTAAGTGTTGAATTTAAAAAGCCAACGATTCAAGAAGGTTATTCTATAGATGTAGTGTTCAATTTGTATGGAACTACTGTGGATAAATGTTATGATATTCAAATAGCTCCTTTTTCCTTACACATAGTAAATGAGTATATACCTACTGCAACACCTTCTACTACTATTAAAGTTGTTAAATCTCCAAATTATTAAAATATGAAACCAAGTACAATAAAAATAGTTGGGGCTTCTATCATAGTTGTAATTTCGATTTTAGTTATTAAGTTGTTCTTACTAACTAATGTACCTGACGGCTCGTTTAAGCTTTTGAATCTAAATGAATTAAATAATAGGAAGTCTTTTCTTTGGGTGCCTTCAAAAGTTGATACTACTTGGATTCATATTCAAGGTGTGAAAATGGATTCAAAGAAAAATAGTGCTACTATCATCTATTTTATTGAGGAATTTGACTCAACAATAGTCGCAAATCCCAAAGGGGTTTCTATCATAATCCCTCAGTTATCTAAAATTTCAAATAATAATAAATTCACTCTTTCATTTAAAGAGTACTTAGACTTCAATATTGAAAATGTTGGTTTGTTTGTGGGATTCACCTTGGATTCTAAGGTAAAGAAAGATGGACTCTACAAATATTTCTTTAAAACAAGGAGTTCTTATTTTAAAATTAACTCGAATCCTGTTGTTTTCGAGATCGAATTAAACAACAGTCATTCTCTTTTGTTTATACTCTTAATGAGTTTTCTTATTATTAGTTCTTTGTTTCTGCTTGTGTGGTTTCTGTATCTAAAACCATCTCTGTACCCTTGTTTTAAAGAAGGTGGACAGCTAGAGTTTACTGATGAGTCTAATACTATTAATATATCTAGAAATGCTCGATTAGTCATTATAGGTAGTGGAGTAAAAGAAAAGGAAAGTGCAATTACAAAACTATTTAAAGGGCCAGTACAGTATATCTATAAAAATAGAGAACATTCAATTACTATAAAACCCTATATTGATCGCTCAAAAAAATTAAAATATAGATTGTATTCTAGTGGGATTACTCAAATTACCGACAATAGAATGAGTGGTAGGGATATGATTAACGATACCAAATATACATTAACTCATAAGGAGAGTGTATTAAAATTTATTTATCTAAACTTTAAACACCAATAATATGGCACAAAAGATAACAAAAACCTTATTAATAGGTTTAGGAGGTACAGGAGTTTCAGCTTTAAAATATGCAAAAAAACGTTTTTTTGAAACCTATGCAAATGAAGAGGAGAGAAAGAATGGTATAGCAAATTTCAATATTCCTTTAGTAGAATATCTTGCTATCGATACTTCTATAACAGAATTACAATCTGGCTTGCCAGAAGATGATTCCGTTAAGCTTAAGCCTAGTGAATATTTTCATGCAAGTGTTTCAAATCCTTTATCAGTTATTAATGGGACTCCATCAGTTCATGATTGGATGATTAAAAAAAATACTGATAATCCTGAGGCAATTGTTGATGGAGCACACCAAGTTCGTCAATACGGTCGCTTATCTTTTATGTATAATTATAGTGCTTTGAAAAATGAAATTGACTCTAAGATCAATAAACTTAGTAGTTATATTCTGGTAACAGATTCAAGGTATCAGTTTTTAGGAGGCCCATCCTCTAATGTGAATGTTGTATTCTGTTTTTCTGTTGCTGGTGGTACCGGATCGGGTACCTTCTTGGATATTGCCTATTTAACCAAAAGTTTAGGTGCAGGAATTACGAGTCAGGCTTATTTGGTACTTCCAGATATATTCGATAAAGAAATAACTCAAGCTATTGCAAAGACTAATATTTACTCTAACGGTTATGCAGCTCTAAGAGAATTGGATTATTGCATGGAAAATAAATTTAATAAAAATCTTAAACTTACAGGGAATATTTCAATCCCATATACTGGAAAGCCTTTTAATCTTGTTCATTTAATATCATCCAATAATATGGAGGGCATTAGTTACGATAGACAAAATCACATACTGGAGCTTATAGGTAATAATATTGTATTAAAATCTGGGAGCTAAATATAAAAGGAATAAACAGTTGGGATAATATATTAAAAGCCTTAGTTAATTACCCTAAGCTAGATAAACAAGAAACTCAAACTCCTAGATATTTAGGTTTAGGTTATTCAGAGTTGAAGTACGACACTGCAACCTATGTAGGTTATTTGAAAACTACTTATTCAAAGTTTTTAATGGATCAAATTCAAGATTCTAATAATAGAGTGTCAGAACAAGAACTAGATTCTTTGGTAATAGATTGGGGGATTAAGGAGCATGAAGCAGATTTACTTATAGATAGTATTTTACCTGAAAATATAGGCTCAAGTTTTGTTGTAGAAGGAAATGGTTTCTTTGGAGCTGAAACACTAAATAGAATAAAACAGGAAGGAGAGAATTGGTTGTCGAGCCAAAAGACTCGTTTGAATAAAAAAGCTACTGATCAATTAGATATTCACTACCAAAATAAAATAGTACTGATAGTAGATTTCATTAAATACAATATATTGAACAGGGGAGGGATTCATACTGCACAAAACATGATTTCTCTATTGAGGGGCGATGATTTCATCAGATTGTATGAGTCTGAAATGAACGAAGAGATTTCATTAAATTACAATAATACCAACCGTGGATTAAAAGAATTAATTGTAGATCAAAATACCCAGTTATCGAATAAGTACATGGAATTGTCTGAGGCTCTAAGTGGTGGTTTCTTTGGGAAAAAGGCCAATTGTTTACCAATTATAGATGATATTATTATCTATTACAATACCTTAGCTAAGCTTAATAATGAATTAATTAGAAGAGAAAGAGCTATTCTCTTTTACTCTAGGCTACATTCAGTGCTTTCAAGTTTATCGGATGAATTGAAAACGTTTGCAAATAAAATTAGTGAAAATCACACTTTATTTTCAAATAAAAGTAATACTATATTAAATTTAATCAAAGAATCACAAGCAAAACCATTTGTGATAAACTTACACGAAAATGATATTAAAAACAATAGGATTGAAAATACAATTACTTTAGGTCATTTCATCGATGGTAAACCTTTGTATGACACACTCCATGAGGATAATAATAGCATACTAGATGCTGTTGATAAGCATATAAGCTCCTTGAATTCGATTGTTGATGTCCAGCAAAATTCTAACATTACTAAGTATTTAGAGAATCTACCTAATGAGGAAGCTAGACAAACTCTATTAGGTCAAGTTGAATTGATGTCTAGTCCATTGTTATCGGTAGATTTAAGTTCTTTTATGATGGATATCCAACTTCATGGGGGAGCAGATGGGTGGATGCAAAGTGAATTATGGGGTGTGAATAATACATCACATCCAATGTTTAATGAAATTAATAATTCGCCTAGAAAAGAAACTCAACCTATTAATAATAACAGTATTATATCTGTTTCAAAAATGAATTATCCGGCTCCTATGTTCGCGCTTAAAAATATGGCTACATATCATTCAGCTTATGAGAATAGTTCTAGAAATCAAATGTCTTGTGATTTAGATAAGCGTTTGACTAAGCAGATGAATAAAGATAAGTTTGAGATTATTCAGAAATCTGAGGCAGATAAAGGACATATGTTTGCATGGATTTTTGGATGTGTTTTACATACTCTTACCAATGGTGAAAAGGGTATCAAGCGTTCTGGTAATGGGAAATATGAAATTTACAACGAGGAGCATGGTACTGCAATAAACAGAAATCGTATTAGTTTAGAGCATAGCCGTAGAGATCAAGCATACTTATTCTTTACAGAGAATAATTATAGTGAATCAATGAGAAATGACTTTTTCAAAGAATTTGATTCTCTTAGCTTAGATGATAAGAGTAACTTACTTACAAGTTTAAAAGACAATGATGTTTACTTTGCAGATTATGCAGGAATTGGTAGAAATATCAATGATATAAACAAAGGAGCTGTGAACAACCCTAACGATCAAAATTTATTAGATTTATTAAATGGTGAATTGGAGCTTCTTGCTGAAATGAATATTGATTCTATACGTGAATACTAAGAATGATAAACCCTACATTACTTATAGGTCTTGGAAGCCTCGGTACAGAATTAGCTGAAAGTAATTTTGAGTATTTAAATTCAAAATACCCAAAGCTAAATTTTGTTGAGTTGATAACTCTTAATGATTCATTTAAATCTGGCGGAGAAGAAAAATTAAATTTTAACTTTAGTAAAGATTCAGAGCCATATAAAAAGAATTTAGAGACTATTAACCAAAATATTGAGCTGATAGAGGATGAAATTTCCGAATCGATTAATAGCTTACTAGATCCTGGCCGATTTTCTGATTCTTTAGAACAAATAACGACCCAAAATGTTAAGGTTTTTGTTTTCTCCTCTTTAGGTGATACAATTGGCTCAATAAGTATTCAATCCATTTTAAATAGCTTGGAGTTAAATCGTTTTAAAAATAGGTTGAAAAATTATTTATATGCGGTTGATTATGAGTTTCAAAAGGAGGACTCTAAAGAGCGAGCATACTGCTGTCTTTCTGAGTTAGATTCTTATTTGTCTAAAACAAATATTGTAAAGTCTGTTACAGTAGTTTCTAAGTATACTTTGGGGAATTTATTCCCAATAAGTAAAAAGTCGGATTTGTTGTATTTGTCAAATAGGTTTATTGGAATTGTTTTAAACCAAAATTTAGACGGTGTAGATTCAATTATCAACAACCCTATATTGTTGCAAAATCGCGTTAATGGTAAGCGTACCATCTATAATAGTTTTGGTTTAGCTTCTAGCTATTATTCTAAGGCTGATATTTGGAATGATTTCGCACTATTTGAAAAACAAAATTATTTAGAAGAGGTGTCTTCTGGAATACAAAATTCAGATATACCTGTTGCAAGTATTAATGCAGTTGTTACCCAGTTTGTAAATAAAAATACTAAAGACAAATTACATCAAAGACTCCAATCGGCTGAAGATGGAGTATCATTTAAACCTGATTTATTAAATTCTATTCAGCAACAAATTGCTTCTGAAAATCCAAAATCTTCATTTGAATTTAATGGATTAGTTAGTAGAGCTTCGACTAACTTTGAAGAGAAGGAATGGTTAGATATACAATCGAAAGTGTCTAGTAATATATCAGATGTTTACAAGAGTGCTTTAGACTCTATTGAAAATGATATTTTAAGTCATTTAAACGACAAGGGCCACGGTATTGCATTTACTAGAGCTGTTTTGAAAGAACTGCTGGGAGAAGTAGATGATAGTTCGGATGGAATAATTATAGAAAAAAGTAAGAGTCTTGCATACTTAGAAGAAGATATTCTAAGTTATTTTAAAATGCAGCTCTTTAGTAAACTACCTGTTGAAAATAGAGATGATTCCTTGAAAGATATTATCACAGTAGATAGTTTGAGTAATTTAAGACAAAAGATTAGAAATACAGAAACTAGAGTTGAAGAGTTAATTAAAGATCGTAGTCTTATTGATGATAAAATAACGGTTGACTTAAATGATGATTTTACTGAGTACGAACAGGGTTATTTTACTATCAATGGGCGAAAGCTATCGATTAATGGATGCTCCTCAATAGATAGTGAGATTTTAACTGATGTATATTCTCCAACTGACTCAATAAATTCAAAGGTAATTGATTTGCGCCCATATATGTCTGATTTAGTTGAGAATCAGGGTGGTATAGGTAGTTGTGTAACAAACTCGATCACTTCAATAATTGAGTATATTTCTCGAAGGTCAACTGGGAATAATTACAGAATGAGTCGTTTGTTTCTTTATTATAATGCTCGGGTGTCTGATGCTGACTTAGAACTTACAGATACTGGATGCAGTATCGTAAAGGCTCTAAAGTCTGCCAAAGAGTTTGGTGTTTGTAAAGAAGATTTATGGCCGTACATTGAAACTCATGTAAATGTTAAACCTTCAGAAGAAGCTTATACACAAGCGGGAGAGGTGAAAGTTGATGTTTTTCAACGCTTAGACCCTGAACTCAATCATATGTTGTCGTGTTTGCAAGAAGGATATCCTTTTGTATTTGGTTTGAAAATATTCCCTTCATTTCAAAGCTCAACTGGACTCATTTCAATTCCTTCTAATGAAGAGGTTTCCAAAGTAAAACATCAATCCTCACATGCCATGTTATGCGTAGGTTATAATAAGGTAAAAAAATATTTTGTAGTACGTAATTCTTGGGGAGATAAGTGGGGTGATAAAGGTTATTGCTACATTCCTTTTGATTACATGACCAATAATAACTTTATCCATAATGTTTCTACAATTCGTTCTATGGATGAAACGGTAAATTCATTACTCAAAAATAATATAGAGCAAACAGACTTAAACTTCTTCAAGAATGGTAATGACCCTCTAATGAGGTTACAACTTTTAAATGTTGAATTAGCTTCAGCAGAAAAAGAGCACCAAGATTATATTCGTGAGTATAAAGACTTGTTTAGTAAATATAATCAACAAAATAAGTTTTTTAGAAATGTAAATAATCGCAATACTATTAAGGATACAATTATAGACACAATTTCTAAAGATGAACATTTAGAAAAAGGTAAGTTGGTTGATAATGAAAAACAAATCAATGATTTAAAGTCTAGTTTTACTCTAATTAACATAGCTGAGTCTAAATTTTTATGGAAGTGTGCCTATATCATTATCGGCTTATTCCTTCTTGCCGTCCTAATTTCCCTTGCAACTGGAACCTTTGTATCATTAATTTCAGCACCATTTAGAGCGGTATTAAACGACCCTATTCTACTTCTGCTCCCCTTTAAATCCTATATGTTTTGGGTCCCTGTAATCAGTCTTGCAATTATACTTTCTATTTGGTATAATAGATACTACGTAGGTAGAGATAGGTTAAAGAAGAAAAAAAACAGGTTAAATAATCAAAAAACATTCATTCAAAATTCTATCGTTAAGATTATAGATTCACGTTGGAATTTATCTTTTGAATACTTCGTAAATAGTCATATTTACGAAAGCGTGGTTAAAAAATTAATTGCGTATACAGAAGAAACCTTAAAAGATGTAAATAAATTTGTAGAATCCATTCAAAGTTTTACAGACAAGAATTTAAATCAGCCACTTTCAAATAAAACTAATGACTTAGCCTTTAGTAAAAGTTTAGTCACTATTGAAAATGAGTTATCAATTTATTACTCTTATAATGGCTATGAAAATCTACGATTAACTCATGATGAAGTCAGTTTAGAATCTAAAATGTCCGAACATTTTTTGAATTTCAAAAATAAGAATATGAGTTTTAACGAAGATGTTAATTCATTTTTTGAAACTAAAAACAAGAAGTATTTAGCTAAATACACTTTGTCGCATTTATACGATAAAGACATTTTTAAGATATCTAAACGTATAGAGACTACCTCTAATTATTTGCATAATTACAGTAACCCAATCCTAGATGTTTCTACGAGTCAAATGGAAAATAAACTGGAACTGACTAGCATTGTATTTAATTCAAATAAGGCTTTCAAACCACTTAGTGATGTCCTTAGTGGTAAACTTACAGATGTATCGTCTGTGCAAAGTGAAAACGAAAATGAATTGACAGCTTTTCAATTTATCAATTCATTTCCCGCTTACTATATAAATAGTATAATGCTATTCTCTTCTAGAAAAGATTTGTCTCAGTACTTCATTTATGAAGGTGTAGATACAATTAACCCAGAAATTAACTAATTATGGAAATAACAGATATATTACTCCTAATAGCTGCTATAATTATAGCATGGATTGTATTTAAATTTGTGACTCAGATTATTGTGAAAATAATAGTATTCTTAATGCTAATTATATTCAGCTATACCTTATATCAAACGTATACTTCTTCAAATATAATTTTAGAATTTCAAGCTCAATTCTGTGATGATGCACAAGAAGATTCTGTTAACTGTGATTGTATTGTAACTCCCATAATCTCAGACTTGAATGAACGATTTACTACGGCTGCTCTAGATTCTTTACAATCTAATAATATTGAGTCCATTAAAGAACTTTATATTTCTTTGGATAATAAACGTGAGGAAATTACCAGTTGTTTTATTGCCAATGGTAAAGGAGACTTTAACATTGAAGATTTAATAGATGAGCTTAAAAATAAACTTTTTCATAGAAACGAAAACTAATGGGAGTATTAATTCCACTGTTACTGATTGCATTTATTTCATATTTATTGTGGAAATCTTGCGCGAATTTCGATCGTTATTCAAGGGTTATTGGTTATAATTTAACCGATGGTGTTAGAGGTGCTACCATTAATGCAATTGGAAGTTCCTTGCCAGAATTATTTGTGTCCTTTTTCTTTTTATTTATGATGAAGGATGTCATTGGATTCTCTGCAGGAATTGCTACAATTCTAGGTAGTGCGGTATTCAATATTTTAATTATTCCCGCCGTAGTAATTCCTGTTCTTATTAATGGAAATCATGAAATTGTAATCAAGAAAAAGTTGATTCTAAGAGATTCGGGTACTCTTATAATAAGTCAAATTGCATTGCTCTATTTTATTCAAGATGGGGTGATTTCTTTAATTGATGGGTTTTATTTATTTCTTATTTACCTATCTTATCTCTTGATTTTAGGGAAGGGACGTTTTTTAAAAAGAACAGTAAATCGTACAAAAAGTAAAAAGAAACAATCAATTTGGTTTAAACTTATTATCAATGTAGTATATATATCAGTGTTATGCTTGTTGTTAGTTAAACTGTGTGAGGTAGTGTCTGGCGGTGCTTATCCAGTGTATTATCCATTCTCTGAGCACTTAAGTGGTATGGGTATGGATATAATGCTAGCAGCTGTCTTCATCGCCGCCGCCGCCTCTAGCATACCCGATTTGTTTATTTCCTATGTAGATGCCTCAAAAGGAGAGGTTGATGATTCTCTCGCAAATCCACTAGCCTCAAATTTATTCGATATTTGTGTATCCTTTGGTTTGCCCCTATTTTTGTACACCCTCTTTTATGGAGATATTGACTTAATGAATTCATTGAATCCAGATGTGTTTAGTCAAATATATTCCATTATAATATTAATGATATTTATTACTGTTTTGTTTTTAATTTCAGTTATGATATCAAAAAAATATACCATATATCATTCTGTTTTCTTTATTCTCTTATATATAGGGTTCATATATAGAGTAATAAATCTTCTTTTTTAATCGACTGGTTTAGTGTAAGAATATGAGGGTTTTCCATCTAAGGTTATTTGTCTCCTTAATTGTTGTTTGTTCAGTTTCATATGGATGTAGTTTTAAAGATATAGCTAAACTAGAGGAGCCAGTTATTAAATATAGCAATACTTATATTGATAAATTTGCATATTCACTTTCATATAATGAGGATGCTGAGCAAGCTAAATGGATAGCTTACAAGCTTGAGGCTAGTGAATTAGAGCCAAAATTCAAAAGAACAAACCGATTTTATGCTGATACTTTAATCCTATCTGGAACAGCAGAAAATAATGATTATTTACACTCGGGTTACGATAGGGGTCATCTAGCTCCTGCTGCCGATATGGTTTGGAGTGAACAAGCTATGAGCGAGAGTTTTAGTTATTGTAATATAAGTCCACAAGAACCATCATTTAATCGTGGTATTTGGAAGAAATTAGAAGTTCAGGTTCGAAAATGGGTTTTACAATATGGCGATGTTTATATAACAACTGGTCCAATTTGGTCTGATAAGTCAAAAAGTATTGGTTTTAATAAAGTTGTCGTTCCTACCCACTTTTTTAAGGCACTATTATTCCATGACCAAAATAATAGTCAAGGCATTGGGTTCATCTTTCCAAATGAGAAATGTGATGGCAATCTTTCAAATTATGCTGTAAGTATTGATAGTCTTGAGAGCGTAATTTTGCTCGATTTATTTCATAAGTTGCCCAATACAATAGAGGATACTGTTGAAATGAATTTTTATAAATTATTTTGGTTTGATGATGCTGAATAGAAATACATTAGTTAAATGTTGTATTATCCTTACAAGTGTAGGGATTGTTTTTATATATTGTTTTTTTAATTATCGATTTTGGACTCATGTTCAAGTTGATGATTTCTCAAGCCTAAAGGAGGTAAATAGTCCATACATAAAAGGTTTGTATGGCAGACAAGTTTTAATTCACTATGAGTTTGAAGAATCGCTTAGCAAAATTGAGCAACTAGCTGAGAAATATAATTTAGTGCTGGTAGTAAATAGTAGTTATAGATTTCCGGGGATATCTATAGGTGGTGCTGTTGTTGTACCAGTAACTAAATCAAATCATAATGTAGGCTATGCTTTGGACATTAATATTAAATACAAACACCGAAAATATATCAGTAAACACTTATCTCGGGAACATTATAATGAGCTTCCTTCGGTTCTGTCGCATTAATTATTTTTTGACCATTTTTTAATAAAATTACGATTCTACAAAAAAAACTTAATCACAATAAAATCAATACGTTATGGTTTTTTGCTTTTGTAAAAAAACGTAAAATTTAGTAGTTTTTAGATTAATGCGACAGAACCCAGTTGATTATTGTCTTTTTAGGATAAAACCTTTTTGACTTTTTCCACATCTTTATTTGATAAATTAAACCATTCACCTCTTATTCTTTTACTTTCAAATGTTTTGTGTAATGATTGTTCAATTGTCAAACACATTTTTCTATTAATAAATGATTTTGAACAAATTAACTCTATTGTAGGTTTTTCACTTTGTAGTGTTTTTTCTCGATATTTCGGAGAGTTAGAGATACCTATTTTATAGTATGAATTTGTAGTGACAACCATTAAGTAAACGAAACAATCTTCATTTTGTTGATCAGAACTAAATTTAGAACTGTCACTTTTTATTTCGTCATATTCTTTTACATGTTTTTTAACAAGACTTAGGTATTTTGCACTATAATCTTGAAGTACCTTTTGTGACTTTAAATCAGATATTTTTCCTTCAATAGATTCACTGTTTTCAGATGGTGTTATTTTCCATCGAATTAATTTTGAAGAAATAAAAGTGTTTAGGTATGATTTGGTTAAAATTGATTTTGATTGACACACCCCTTCTGCTTCATTTTTAAAAGGTTTTGTTATCTCAAATGTTAAAACATCACCATTATCATATTTGAATGAGACTGAAGTTCCGTGTTTAAACTTGTATGGGTTTATGACAGAATATTTAAAAACAATGAAGTCATTTTGATTAGTAAAGTTGAATGTGAATCGTAATTGTAAACCTAAATTCCACTTTCCTTTTTTTATTAAAAACCCGTCATTATATGTATAAATTTTATTGTTTGGGTTTTGAGTCTTATTGAAATATGTATTTGATAGAATGGGGGTTCCAAATATTTTTTCCCAAGTAACCTCAACAGATTCAGAGAACTCATCATCTGAAACGGATTCATTAAATATTACTCTTTTTTTCCACAAGTCCTTTGGTGTCTCTATTGATTCGTGACTGTATAATTTAAATAATAAGTCATTTTGAGTAAGAGACATTAATTCTTTTTCTCCATCAACTATTTGTTCAGATTTGTCAGAGTCTAAAATTCCTTCAATTTTTGACTCAACATCTACATAATAACTTCCATTTACAATAAGAGTACAAACTTTATCTCCAACTTTAATTTGATCACCAGGAAACTTGTTCCAGGAACTTATATATACCCCAAACCGACTCAATTGATTGATTTTATTTGTGAAATAAAACGAGTTGTTATTTACTCTTAAACTATTTCTGATTTTTGAAATAATATTAAAACCAGTATCATTAAACCCTTCTCCGGAGACTGTAATAAATGGTTTATTTCTTATATAAACCCTATTACGAAACAACCATATAAGGTAAACATATGGAGAAATAAGAATAAATAAGAAGAAGAATAACAATACAATTTCTGTTAGTGAAGAGTCAGAGGGATTAGGTCTAATTTCATCAAACAAAACAGGATTTGAATTAATATCTTTTACATAGGTTAAAGAAACATAACCAAGAGGAATAGAGTCTCTTGTTCCAATAAGTCCCCAATTATCGGATATAATATTTGAGACTAATATTTCACTGTTTTTTGTCAAAACAGACTTTTTTCGACTTTTAATGTCCGGTCTTGACCGAACATTTAAATCTACTGTATTATAACCCTGAAGACTTGTTTTAAAGTTATTTTCTTGAGAACTATCAGATATAAATAGGGGGCCTAAAAAAGGAGATAAACAAATAACAAAGAAAGTAATTAAAAGACGATTTTTCATATTTGATTATCGAATAGGTTAAAATTACAACTAACAAACACAATACTCCTTAGAAAAAAAGGATATAACTTTATTAGTCAAGACTCAAATCTAACAAAAAATGAACCAACACTTTAAATCTTGAATTTGTGACTTTACAGAGTCAAATTAGACAGCGATTATACGCTAATAGATAAGGTCCATACGATTAACCCAATATTATAGCATTCGCATCATCAAGAGCTTCATTGTCAAAGTTGGCTAGGTAGGTTTGAGTTGTTTTTAAGTCGGAATGGCCTAAAGATTCTCCTATAATTGCGGGAGAAATTCCTGCAAACTTAGCTAGGGATGCCCATGTATGTCTGGTTACATAAGTCGTAAGACTCACTTCAATTCCGCATAGTTTGGCTATTGTTTTTAAACTTTTATTAAAGTACCTGCGTTGATCTTTGAATTTACTACGCTCTTTTTCTAGATCGCTTTTTAAGTTTGTTGGTAGAACAGGGAATAGGTAGTCTGTTTCTGAATAAGTTCTGTCTTTTGTGTAATGATCAACTATTTGTTGTGCTTTATCTGTAAGTTTAATACTGTATAGCTTCCCGGTTTTTATTCTTCTGTATTCAATCCGTCCTTCTTTTAGGTTTTCAAACTTTAAATAAGCCAGGTCAATAAAGTTCATTCCACGAAGGTGAAACATGAAAATGAAATAGTTTAAGCTGTCCCATAATTTTGATCCGGGCTCTAACTCTAGGTCAATAATCTTTTGGATGTCCTCTTTACTAATAGCTCTTTTTGCTGTTTTTTCAGATTTTATTGAGTAGTTGTTAAAAGGGTAGTTGTTTCGGTTAAGAATACCATCGTTTATTGCTCTATTAACTATAGCTCTAAGTGTTCTAAGGTATACACCAATGGAATTTACTTTCATACCTTCTCCTTTGCACTTGGCTTCGTAGTCTAAAATGAATTTCAAGTTTATTTTACTTAGGGGGATGTCTTTATGGTTTAAGAATTTTTGAAATGAGGTAAGTGTTTGCTTGTAGGAATCTGCGGTTCCAATTCTATTAGCTATTCGAAGTCGGTCAATTTGTTCTTGAGTGTATTTAAAGAAAAAAGTACTTCCCTTTAATGATTTAGGGTTGTCGCCAAACAGTTTTTTAGAAATGAGTTCTTTTAAATCGTCAATATTTAGATTCAAGATTTCATCCTCATTTTCTGCAATTAAAGTTGTTGCATTAGACAAGGCTTTTCGGATAGATGCATTTACCATTCCGGAATTTGGAAATGAAGCTCTAACTTTATTGTCCTTCTCATTCCACTGATTCGCTTTAAAAGTACGACCTAAAGAAATGTATACTGCATGTTCCAAATGAAACAGTTTTAACTTCAAAGGAAAGGTCCCATCCTTCTTTGCTCTTCTCTTATCAAAATACAATTTTACTATTGCCATTTATACCTGCTTTGTGATCATTTCAAATCTACGAAAATTTGCACGGAATTTGCACGGTCAACCGTGCAAATTATGGTTTCTATTGGGAGTAGGTGTTATTTTTAAAATTAACAAATGTAGTTATAGTAGGGGTTGTAGCGTGAAATAGAAATCGGTATAATTCAAAATCGCCTGACTGTTAATCAGAGGGTCCTAGGTTCGAGCCCTAGAGTGGCTTTTTTTA
>Ga0066376_10001548_pt1 | contig 22265 bp, 30 predicted proteins | sample Knorr_S15_td_Bot_FD_77009 | JGI IMG/M metagenome (GOLD analysis project Ga0066376, IMG submission 77009) | Marine microbial communities from Southern Atlantic Ocean transect - Knorr_S15_td_Bottom_ad_5009_LV_A | ecosystem: Environmental > Aquatic > Marine > Oceanic | place: Southern Atlantic...
GAAGACGGTTCTGTCCCACCTAAAATAAGATACATTGATTTGCGTTTAGGTTCTAAGTGTCAACTTAGATGCATTATGTGTAGTCCTCATGATTCAAGTGATTGGGTTAAGGATTGGAAAGCGTTTTATCCACAAATAAGAAACAAAACACTTAAAGACTCGTGCCAATGGCATGGAGGCGGAGCAGACAAATGGGGTGCAACGTATAATTGGTACAAGAAAAATCCTAAGTTTTGGGAAGACTTGTATAACCAAATACCAAACATTTATCAATTGTATTTTGCTGGAGGAGAAAGTACAATAATAGAAGAGCATTATACCTTGCTTGAAAAAGTAGTTGAAATGGGTTATGCTTCTAATATTGAATTACGTTATAATAGTAATGGCATAGAATTACATGATAGATTATTTAATTTATGGGATAAATTTAGGCGAGTACGATTCCATTATAGTATAGATTCTGTCGGAAAAATGAATGATTATATTCGCTTTCCTAGCAATTGGGATCATCAAGTAAAACAATTTCATGTGTTAGATAATACAGACGATAATGTAGAAGTAACAGTTGCCTGTGCAGTACAGGCATTAAATATATACTATATACCAGATTTAATAAGGTGGAAACTTGATCAAAATTTTAAAAAAATCAATATGTGGCCGTTTGGAGCAGGTGGCGTTAACTATCATTTTGTATATTGGCCCCCTCATCTTAATGTTAAGATATTTCCTCTCTGGTTTAAAGAAAAAACTAAGCAGAAATATGAAGACTTTTATCCGTGGTGGGAAAAGAATTGGGAAAAAGGTATTCCGTCTTGGCACAAAGGAAAGGTTACCTATGAAACATGGCGTGAAGCAGATTATGGAATAAAACGATTAGAAGGGATGATCAATTTTATGTATCAAGAAGATTGGTCTAGGCGTATGCCCGAATTCCAAGAATATATTATACTTAATGATCAAGTACGTAAAACTAATTTTAGAAATACATTTTTCGAAATGGCTGAATTATTATGAAAATTATAACATATAATTGTTCGGGTCCATTTGATATAGATAAATTTGGAGATTTTGATATATTTTTTATTCAACGATGTGTTGAAAGTATGTTACCAGATATCTCGTATCAATATAGTTATGTAGAAAATTATAAAGAAATTGGGGATCCTCAAAATCGTGGTCGAGGATTGTGTATAGTCAGTAAAAATATTATCCTCGATAATAATGTATCTACTGGCATATTTTCTTGGTGGGCTCCAATAGCACACAGTAGCCAAGGAAAACGTTGGCAAATATTAACAATTTATATTGATAATAAATCATATAAATTTATTAATGGGCTACCAAGTTATTCTACCGGTTCTGAAAATGGGGAAGAAGTTACAAAAATTTATGAAAAAAATCGGGCATTTCAAACTAAAGAACTATTAGATTTAATTGATACCAATACAGTTCTTGTTGGCGATTTTCATCAACCTGACCATTGCTTAGAAGAAGAACTTAATTTAGATAAAAGAAATTTAATTAATTATATTAAGGATGGAACATTTACCTGCAAGGATGGTAGTATAGGTAGTATTGATAAAATTATAACCACTAAAGATAGTCCTTTTCAAATATCAAATGTATTTGTTGTTAAATATAATAAAGATAATTTAATGGGGCATTGGCCAATTAGATTTGATTTAAAAGTAGTAAATTAATAAGAAGGTAAATTTAATAATGTCAAACACTTTTTGCCCTTTACCATGGAACAGTATAAACATTCGTAATAATGGCGATTTGCGTATCTGTTGTAATGCAAACAGTTATACAAAGAATAAAGGTATTATACGCAAAAAAGATGGGGTACCTTATAATGCCAGCAAAGATGATGTGCATATTGCTCGTAATAGTGACCTTAGCAAAAATGTAAGAAGTACAATGTTAAAAGGAGAATGGCATGCTGAATGTGAACGTTGTCGACAGGAAGAAAAAAATGGTATTACTAGTAGACGACAAATGGAAAATAGTGACTGGGATCTTACATTAGAGCAGGCTAAAGAAACCACAGCAGAAGATGGAAGTATAAATGTAGATAAATTTTCCTTAGAGTATTTTGATATTCGTTATGGAAATTTTTGTAATTTAAAATGTAGAATGTGTGGACCTACAGATAGTAGTGGTTGGTATGATGATTTTGTTCAATTAAATGACCGAACTCATTACAACGATACACATGAAAAAATACAATTGTCAAAAAATTCCAAAGGACAATGGGATACAGATCAATATGATTGGTTTAAAGGTAATAGTTTATTTTGGAATAATTTTGAGAAATATACTAAAGATGCAAAAAAACTTTATATAGTTGGAGGTGAGCCTTTAATTATTGAAGAGCATATAGATAGTTTAAAAAAATTAATACATAATGGATCTGCACAAAATCTACAAATAGAATATAATACAAACTTAACAACTGTATCATCACGCATATTAAAACTGTGGAAACAGTTTAAAGAAATACGTATAGGTGCAAGTATTGATGCTTGCAACGAAATTTTTGATTATCAACGGGCGCCAGCAAAATGGCATAAAGTATATCAAAATCTACAAAAAATTGAAGCACAAAATGATATTAACTTTAAATGTTGGTTTGCATTTACAATTACCCCATTTAATGTTTTTCATTTTCCTGAGTTTATGCGTTGGAAGTTAGAAGAAAGCGGACTTACAAAATTTAATCCAATTGAGTGCTGGCGCCCTTTAGTAAGTTTTCATATGTGCCACAGTCCAAAATATTATAATATAAAAGTTTTACCGATGGATATAAAACAAGAAATAATTGAACATTATACATATTATAAATCATGGATGAAGCAAAGCAATCATATTGACAATGTTAAAAAACATTTTGTAAAACATTTGAATAGTGTGGAAAAATTTATGCTAAGTGAAGATTATAGTAATGGTAAATGTTGGACTGGTCGTACTTGGTTAGAAGAATTTATATATGTCACTAAGCGATTAGATAAAATTCGGGGTCAAAATGTAATAGATGTGATACCCCAATTAACAAGATTATTTAATGAGAATAACTAGTGAAAATCTAGATTGTTGTATAGTAACATTATTCTTACATAATGTATGCAATTATAATTGTAGTTATTGTAGTGATTATCATCGAGACGGAACCAGTCGTTGGCCTCATGATTGGGAACCTTATTTAAAATTAATAGAAAAATTAAAACAACGCAATAAGTATCTGTATATAGAAGTATTAGGAGGAGAACCCACACTTTGGCCAAAATTTCAAGATTTTGTTGATACTATAAGTGAAGATAATGTATTTGTCGAATTTAGTACTAATGCAAGCAGGACATTAAATTATTGGAAAAAATTTCGGAATCATCGTGCTTTTGCATTTTTATCATGGCATTATGAGGAAGCAGACGACAACCACTTTTATAAAGTAGCCGAAATAATGCAACACAAAGCAAGTGTCAGCATTCCATTAATGATAATACCAAAAAATTTCGAAAGGGCTAAAAATTTATTTCATCGGTTAAAAGATTTAAATGTAGAAATTACACCAAAGTTTACACGAATAAAAATAGGAGGTGTAGATTATTTTAAATATACAGAAGAACAAAGAGAATGGATAAAAAATAATAAATGGGATAGAAAGAAACCGTTTGGAATTGATTGGACATTTCCGCGAACGTTACACTACGATGGAAAACCTATTTCATTTATGAAAGTATTAGATCAAAATTTACACAAATTTAAAGGTTATACTTGTACAGCAGGGATAAAGAGATTATTTGTAGAACCAGATGGAACTATTTTAAGATGTACAAAAAGAGTTGGTGGTAGTTTAGGAAATTTATTTAAATCGTATACATTACCAAAAGATCCGATTGTATGTGATTATTCAGCATGTCCTTGTAAATTAGATGCTATTGTTGAAAAATGGAAAGACTAAAATGGAAATAAAACCATTCATTGATATGTCTTCTGAAGAACATGTACCTAATGGTGCAATGTGTCCTACAAATTATGAAGATAATTTTTGGAAAACAAAACTATCATATTCCGATTTAGAAAATTTAGAAAATCACTGTGGTATTCATATTAGTTTAAATTTATTTGGTTATCGATGTAAACACACTTTACCATTTAATGGTGATTACGCAATTGCTATAGGTTGTAGTCATACATACGGAACTGCATTAGAAGAAAAATACAGATATTCAAATTTAGTTGAAGATACTTTAAATTTTCCTGTTTTTAATCTTGGGGTTCAAGGAGGAGCACCTGGTTTAGTAAAAGATAATCTTTTTCAATTGTTTTTTTATTTAGAAAAATACAATATTAAAAAACCAAAATTAATTATTATTCAATGGCCGATATTTTTAAGATTGTGGTTTGGAATTCATTTCTCATTATCTAATTGGAATCCTTTTGCAAAAAAATATTTGAATAAAAATGAATATATGAAAGATTCTAATATTAAAAAAATAGAAAAACATAATTTTATGAATTATGATCATGTAAATTTTTTATGTCAAAATAATAAAATAAAAAAAATTGAATTTTCGGTTTCATTAGTTAATTCTTATAATGTTCTTACTTGTAGTTATAATGAACGAAATGTTGGTAAGAAAGGATTTGAAAAAGACATTATAAAAAGTTTTAAGCCACATATTGATCTTGCAAAAGATGGTGAACATCCAGGAAAAGAAACAAATAAACTTATACATGATTATATTATTAAACAACTATGAAATATGAAGACATAACATTTAAGATGTTAGGTACAAAACGCCAACGTCCCATGATGGTTAGTGAATTTAAAACTTTTAGAAAAAATTTGGATATGAAAAATTATCCAGATGATCCTCACAAATACACAAAAGAATTTATTGATTATATAGATCAATGGATTAAAATGCATAAATGTGTTAAATATTTCGGAATTGATAAATTCAAAAGAAAAGATGCAATATTAGGAACAACACATCAATTGGATGAATTACATTATTTACATAGAGGAAAAATTGCAACATATAAGGGCGAATACAAATATCATAGACGGCTGACAGATTTTAAAGTAAAACAAATAAAACATTATGAAGAATTGATTACAGGAGATGTTTTTATTGTAAGCTATCCTAGTTGTATAACTACAAATTATCATAAAGATTTTTCTTTATTATTAGATCGTTGTATTGAATATAAAATACCAGTTCATATTGATGGTGCTTGGTTTGGTCAATGTAGAAATTTTCAATTTGATGTTAGTCATCCTGCTATTCATAGTGTCAGTGTGAGTTTAAGTAAGGCATTAGGTATGGGTAGTCAAAGAATTGGAATACGATATACCCACGACCCGCCCCTTGGACCAATTAAGATAATGAATGATTTTAATTATGCGAATGTAAGTGATATGTGGATAGGAACTGAATGTATGAAACATTTTGGAGTAGATTATTGGTGGAATAATTATGAACATTTATATAAAAAAGTTTGTTTAGATTTTGGTCTTATTGAAGCCGATAGCATTCATGTGGGAATGTTAGATAAAGGGAAAGATGGCATTAATCCGTATGGAATTAGAACTCCGTTGCGTTTTTTAATTGATGGATTTTTTGATCAAAGAGGCACGGATAAAGGTTTAAATGAAATTGAAAAAAATGAAAGGGTAAAATGAAAATAGTTTTAGATCATCCAGACAATACAGTAGTTGGAATAAAACTTAGCGGAGGTCCTGATAGTTCTATAATTTATTATGCGTTTTGTAAAAAATATCAAAACAATGATAGTGTAAACATTGTGGCTTTTAGTCTTAGTGCTGACCAAAAACCTTATTATGTAATGTATGCAGAACGAATAGTTGAAAAAGTAGCGGAACTAACGGGTAAACGACCATTAGACCATTTAAAAATTTCGGGGGTACCGTGGAGTGACTTTGTTGTAGGGCAGGAAAGATTAAGAAAAGAAGGAAAAACAAAATATCCTTTATTATCTGGTACGTATAGTGGCTTGACTAATAATCCAAATATTGATAAAATGAAACAATATTTTATTGATAATGCAAAAAGATTTGGTTTAGATTTAGATCGAATTCTCTTGCACATATCTCGAAGAGATCTTGATAGAGATACATATAATAATACAAATGAAGGATATGCACCATTTGGAGCAAGTGATAAATTGGCAGTAGCTCAAGCATATAAAGATTATGATATGATAGATTTATTGTATCCATTTACTGACAGTTGTGAAGATTTTAATAGAAAGTTAGATGCCAACAATGATCCTATACATTGTAATGATTGTTGTTTTCATTGTTTAGAACGTTGGTATGCATTTGGAAAAATAAAATAATGTTAAAATTTGGAAAATATGATATAAACATTGATATAGAATATCACCGACAACAATGTAAAGAATTAACTGCAAATTCAACAAAAATTAGTGGATTTAAAAAACATAATAAATTGATCGAAGTGCCAGATCAAGCACCGTTTACATTATTAGCCGAACAATTAACCGAAAATAAAGGCTTAGATTGGCATTTTGATTATTTTCATAGTGGCGAACCTGTTGGATTACATACAGATAATGATACTGTACCTTGGGACGAAGATACAGAATGTCAAGTAATAGCAAGCCTTACAATTCCGTTGGAATGGAATTGTAAGCAACCATATTCTATATTTTATGATAAAGTTAGTCATGTTCCACGTAAAATGATATTTAGAAAAGGAGAAATGCGGTATACTGATAATAATGAAATATTTGAGTATAGAACCGAATGGAAATATGATGATAAAGTAATACAGTATAATCCAGAAGGTACCCAATATTATAAAGAATATGCCGATTTATTATTATATGATGCATATCTGTGGAAGCCTCAAACCGCAGCCTTATCTGATGCTAGTCGTTGGCATAGCAGTAACTGGTGGTTAAGTGAAGGGACAATTCCTGATATAAGTAATGAATGGAAACGTGCTATTCTAGGGTTTGGTTCACGAGATGTACCGACAGGAACTCAATATGCCTAACATAAAGAATTTTACTGCAATACAAAATACCCGTAACGAAGATTTTTCTGTTGTATGGGACTTAGGTAGACGGTGTACCTATGCGTGTTCATATTGCGGTCCCCATCACAGTAATAAAACTTCTCCAATGGTTAATATAGATGAATTAAAACATACGATAGATGGTGTAATAGAATATGCACAATTATTAAATCAATATCGGCAAATTCCTAAAGAAATTAATATAGCATACACAGGTGGCGAACCAACAATACATCCTGCATTTTTTAATTTTGTACGTTACGCCAACGACAAGTATCCCTTTGTAACTAGTAATGTTACAACTAATGGATGTTATAGTAAAACCAAATGTAAAGAAATAATAGATTATATTGATAGTACTACAATTAGCTATCATGCAGAAGCAAGTGATCGCAATAAGAAAATAGTTAAAAATAATATTAAATTAATGGCAGATGCAGATTATGGAGTTCGTGTTAATCTCATGTTTCATAAAGATTACTTTGATGAGTGCATAGACATAGCAACATGGCTAGAAGAAATTGGTGTGAAGTTTACCCCTCGTCCCATTGGGGATAGTGATAACAAAGACGATGTATTAGATGGGACTGCTCACCTTTATACAGAAGAACAGTTGGCTTGGTTTGTTAATTATTGGAGTAAAGGCGAAAAAATTAAAATAAAAAGCAAGACACGAAATAAAGAATTGGCAACTCATGAAATTGGCAGAGCATGTTGCAATGGTAAATGCTTAAATGTTAAAATAGATAACAAATATAATCAACAAACGTTTGTTCCAAGTACAAATTTTCAGGGCTGGAATTGTATGATTAATTGGGATTTTCTTTTTATTAATAGTGAATTAAACAGGGTATGGCATCATCAAACTTGCCAAATAAATCTCGAAGGCGAAATGAAACCGATTGGTCTAGCAAGTCGGTTTGATTTAATAAATCAAAATCTAAAAAAAATACTCGAAAGTAAAAAAATGCCATTTATTAAATGTCCCAAGACACATTGTGGTTGTGGATTATGTTCGCCGAAAGCATTATATGAATCTGATGCTTTAGAGATTTTTTCTAGTCGTACTCGCAATATAAAACCTGTGTTTCAGAAATATATTAAACCATTAAATAAAGATTATTCAATAATAAGAATGATGAATAAACTAGATAAAATAGATTTAGGAAACCATGATGAATAAAATATTAGTAATATCATATCTAAATGGAACATCAGGGCAATTTTTAGAATATTTTTTTATGAAACATGATAGTGTTTTTAATAAAGGGTCAGTAAGAATAACACAATTCAATGGATATGATATATGAGCAACCTAAAAACTAGTGCTTATGATTTCACAAAAATTCCATTTGATAAACTCGTAAGAGTAGGTCAACGTAGTATGCTTTACAGAAACTTGTTTACGGTTTCGTGGTTGCTTGGTCGCTTTTGCAATTACCATTGCAGTTATTGTTGGGAACACGGGAGGAGTGATGATAAGGACCATAGACCTACAGAATTATGTCTTAAAACTATTGACAAAATTAAAGAACAGGCCAGGGAGCGAGGATTTAATAGTTTCCATTTTAGTCTTTCTGGTGGTGAGCCTACTTTGCATCCTGGTTACCTTGAAATTCTTAAGTATCTAGGTGATGATATTGAGAATACAAATTATACATCTGTACATATGACAAGCAACTGTTCACCAGGCATGCGTTGGTTTGAAAAATATGTAAAGACCGTAACACCATTTCATCGAGCAAGTATTACATGCAGTTATCATCGTGAGTATAATAGTGAAATAAAACGGCGCAAAATATTAGCAGATAAATTAGAATTATGCCAAGAACATAATGTACAAATTACAATTAATTGTGTTATGGTACCTGAATGGTTTTGGAAAATAATGGATGAAGTAATGTATTTTCATGAACGAGGTATTAATGTGACATTAAAACCACAAAGCGATCCCCATGCTAATTTTGTAGTAGAAGGATATGACGATAAGATGCTTGACCAATTACATAATGGTATGCCACAACGAGCATACACTGAATCTAAAAATAAACATGTAAAACGACCTATACCAACATTTGTTAAGAGTCCCGATCCAATATATCACGAAAGTAACAAAGACATACCTCAACATTTTCAGATAGAATTTCGAGACAGTGACGGTCATCCTTGGTATATGGATCAAGCAGAACGGTTTAATGCTTTTGAGTTTAATAACTTTAAAGGATGGGAATGTTCATCGGGATATCGTAGCATTATTATTCGTGAACCCGATGGCAGTATAAAACGAAGTTATAGTTGTGATGATAAGCCATTGGGTTATATATATAATGATTTTAAGTTATTTGATGGGCCAAAAGTTTGTATTAGTAATAGTTGTGTAAGTTCGGCTGATAGTAAAATACCTAAACGTAAACAAGGAACTAAAATGCCATTATGGCCAGGAGATAAAACATATAAATAATACAAGCATTTAATTCGGAGCAGACCGATAAACTGACTAAAGGAGACAAAAAATGTTTAAACAAATGATTAAGAAATCAATTTATAAATCTCAACATTGCAATCGTAATTGGGATTTATCTAAATCCATACCTCAAGAAGACATAGAAACTATTATTACAGCAGTAACGCAATGTTCAAGCAAACAAAATTTAGATTTTTATTCTGTATATGCTATTCAAGATAGAAATATGATTGAGGATATTTATGAATCAACTGTAACGGAGAAAGGGCGTAAAAATCCTCAAGTTTTAGCCCATTTATTATTAGTATTTGTAGAAAATTCAAAAGTTGCATTGAAGCACCCTGATACATGGGATAGAAATGGTGAAATAAAAGATTTAAGAAACACAACGCCTACAAAAAAAGAAACAATTCAATTATTGAATGACGACCTACATGAATCAATTGGTGTTGCCGCTGGAACTGCTAATATAGTATCGGCAATGTTAGGATATGAAACAGGATGTTGTAAATGTTTTGATAATAATAAATTGGATAAAATGTTTGACGAGCCACCCCTTCTTATGATGGGTATAGGTATACGCGATAAAAGCAGAAATAGACGTGAGGAACATAAAGAAGGATTTCTTATAGATACGTTTAAAAAAATACCAATAAAAGTATCCTATATATAATAATTATAAAATTAAACTACCTGCTACATGAATTCTCAAAGAATCACCATAATTACAAAATGAGTGTGTTAGTGTAGTATCAACAATATACATTGTACCATCGGCAGTCATATTTTTATGACAAATTTCGTCTGGTTCGTATGATAGAAAATATGATTTGGGATTAGTAGATATCGGTAAATGTAATTTTTTTGTAGGATCTTTGTGAATACTATAACATTGCCCTTTTGGTGGTGCTATAAAAATCCTAGATCTACATAATTTATATGGTATATTATTTAAAAAATCATCAATCGGTGTATTTAATAAGTTTGGTAAGGTTTTACAAAAATCGGTTTCTCTCGCACTTTTTTCGTGGCCCATGCAATTAGTCCATGAAGGATCTGTTGCGTATTGAATTGCTAATTGTTCGTGCTCTTCTATTATGTCTAAATTATCATTGACTAAATTTATGATAAACTCATGCATTTCATCAAATTTATTATATTTTCCTATTTTATTAATAAAATTCATCATACGCCTAACTCTAATGGTTTATCTAATTTATTATATGCCCAAATACGTTCTCTACAATTAAAACATATTTTACATGGTTTTAATTCAGGTGAACCACAACTATGCGTCATCTGTAAAATTTCTTTTATGTCATAATCGTAATACATTTGTATAATTTGATTTTTTTGTAAATCTATAAAAGGTAAAATAAGGTTTTCAAATTTATTTAACATTTTTAATATGCTGGTATTATTAAAAGTATTTCCTTTAAATTTGGGTCTTATACTTTCTTTAGAAGGATATTTATTTAATCCTAAAATAACACAATCATGTTCCTGATTAAGAATATTTAAAGCATTGTTTATTTTTTTATGAGAAGGAATAATTTCAGGTATTAAAAGTATATTCAAACTTGTGCGAGTATCGTTCCACAAAATTTTTAATTTATTATATAAATCAAACGCTCGTTCAATAGGATTATTATCTCTATCAATAATAAATAATGTTATATTTGTTTTAGATGATGATTGTTTTAACGTCAAATAGTATAATAAAGTACTTTCAACACCACCTGAAAAAAGAATAGCAATATTTTTTTTATTATTTAATTCTAACATATGATTACCATTTTAAGTTATCATCCGGGATTGTCTGGAGATTTTTTAGCATATAATATACATCAAGATAAGAAATATTTTAATATAAATCATCTATTTTATAAAAAAACCGAAACTAATAGATATTTATTTCCATGTCTAACCTCTTCTGTTTTAGGTTGGGAAATAAAAGACGAATTCAAAAATTTAATAGAATACGACATTAATAAATTAAATACTTATTATAAAAAAAATATAATATTACCAACACATTTTTATAAAAATACTAAAAAGCATGAAAAATGTAGATATGTTAGACTATATACTAAAAATGAAACAATATTAAAATTGTCATTTGTTTTATGGTGGATTAAATCACATATAATTTCCGACCTCCCCGTTCTAAGCCGGTTAATTGAAATAAACAATATGTCAAAAGGACCAATTAAAACAGAAATAGTTACAAGATTTCAAAAATGGAAGTATCTATCATATAAATTAAATTTTATGAATAACGGGTCGTTTGATCTTTATTATTACATAAAAAATATATACAATAATTTTTATATATATCATGCTCAATTACATAATATGGAAGGTTTTCATAATATTGATATTTATGAAACTATTTATACAGGAAATTATAAAATTATTGAAAATATATTTAATGTAGAAATTAATGAAGATTTAATTAAAGAATATGCATATAAGAATAAAGAGTTACTTAAAGAGATTAATATTAATATTAATTCAGAAAATTTTTTATATCAATTATTCTTACACATCAAAAATAACATCAATACTATTGATTTAAGAGAAAATTTTAACATTAATTTATAATAAATATATATATGAACACATATCAAGGAGAAAGGGAAATATGGCAGTTTTACAAATTATAACAGTAACAAAACCAGGGGTTGAATTTTCTTCTGTTGATGACGCAGTAGATTCTTACATAGCAGAGAATCCAGCGAGTTTTCAGAATCAAGTATCATTTAACGAAAATTCCCAAGCGTCAGGGGATTTAATACAAACTGTTGATTTAACAGAAGATAAAACTGGGTATATATTTACTCGTACTTGGTCTGATACTAAATGGGAAGAAAAGGCAGCGCCTCCGGGGACAAATGAATTAACAGATAATAATAATAATCCTATTACATATACAGAAGAACACAATAATTGGACTAAGACAGTAAATCTTTCCTATACCGCATAAATTATTACCTATGCATCTAGTGGGTTATCATAAAAAATTCGCTTGTCTTTTATTGTCCGCAAATCCCATTAATAATACTATTCTAGTTTTACAGGAATTATTATCAAATGAATGCCAAGTAATATTATCCTGTGGTAAGAAGCAAAATGACCTATTTGGTTTCCAGTCAACTGTCTTAGTATGTACAGGAGCAAAATATGATTTGTCTTTTATATATAGTTTTGTTCCTGCACCAACATCGGGATATAGATAAGTACTGGTTATAAAAATTTTATTTGGAACTTCATAATGACATGGATAGTTTGCACCTGGTGCCGCAAATGTTATATTTGATTTAAATGTTAATTTTTCATATTTTCTAATTGGTACACCAGCATCTTTAAATTTAATCAGCTTACTTTCATATTTTTTAGCAATTTCCGGCCAGTTGTTATCGTTACCCTTACGAACTATATAAATTCCATGATTCTTTTCAATAGGACTTGGTGAATTAGTTACATCTATTGTATCTAGAATGTCTAATGCTTCTTTTTGTATTATGTTAAAATCTTCATTATCTAAAAAATTATCTATAACCCAATGAGACCAGGGATAATTTTTTAACGTACTAGCATCCATAATTTATCACGGCTATTATATTTTGTTCTTTTAATTGCGTCTTTTACTGTTATACCATTATACTCATTAACACAATGATCGCTACCATACGCAATCATGTTTGAATTATAATTACTTAATGTTATTAAAAATGTTTTTACCGATCGAAAACTTTGTTCTGAAGTTTTTAAAATGTTTCCTGGCAATCGTTTGAGGGCACCATCCCACCAAAACGTGGATACCTTATTGCCTGGATGATGTTTATTTAAAATATTTATCAATGACTTATTATCATTAAGGTTACAAAGATGATAATAATGATTACATTGTTTATACTTTTTCCAATGTTCTAGCCAATTGGTATCAAACGTTTGTTCCATATGTTCTAAACATTGACTTGAAATAGATTTAGAAAACATGTTTAATAAAGGAAATTTTTCATGTAAATGCTCGACCCATAAATTAAAATTTTGTCCATCCCAATGCTCTATAATATATCTTCTAATATGTAGGCTAGGTTTACTAATATCAATGTGATGTATATTTGCATTGTTTTTAAATCCATTATTGTAAAGAATATAATTAATATAAAATCCACTACTTAGAGTCATTGCCCATTCTATTTCCTTGTTAAATGATTCAGGAGTTGGTATTTCATTATGCATAATATAGCATGTATTACTATTTTTTAATAATAAATTAATAGCACTTTCGTGAGTTGCTGAGAACGTATCGGAGGACGAAGAATCAATAAACGGCAATGCCCAGTTTAGTGTTAGTTCTTCTCTTCCTTTTCCTCCGGGCTTTATTATAGTAACAGTTGGGGTATTTTTAAAGTCTATATACTCTGCATTACTTTTTTTAATTTTATCATGCATCCATTCTTCATAATAGGTGTATGGTATAATAGTTCCGCTATCAACAATAATTACATATTCATATCTATAGATATTAACTAAATTTGCATTATCTGTTATTATAAATTCAAAATCAGGTTTATTAATTCGATTGGCCATGCAATAGTCAAAATTCAACTGAGTATAATTTAAAGCGATGTTAGAAATCCAATCACTTTTTTTAGTAATAATTACAAATGCTCGCATTAAAAATTATAATAGCCAATTAAAACGTCATATTTTATTTTTTTGTAAGGATCCGGACTTGTTTCAAAATAACCCTCAATCTGTCTTATATGTTCTGCTACACTACCAGTAAAAGGTATGTTCCAATGATTAGTATAATGACTTTTACAAGCAACATGAATATCCATGTCATTATCAAACATCCATTTAGAACCTAAGTATGCTTCCTCATTAATTAAGACTTTTGCGGTTACTTCGTCTTTATAATATTCTTTATAATTAGGATAAGTTATATCAGTACCACCTGCTGTTATCCATCCGTTCCACGATGCTTCGGGCTTCCTCCAAACAATTACTATTTTACTTTCTGGAAAATTATCACGTATCCAATCTAAATTATTAATAAATTGATGACATCTAACTATTTTATATTTTTCAGGATGTTGTCCGTCAAATGCTTTATTAATTTCTTCTTTTATTTCATTTTTAGTTAATGTATTGATTTCATAAAATTTCTGACCAAATTCAAATCCTGGCCCAAAATAAGAACCAACATGTCTGATACCCGGCCATCGTTTATCATCAACAACATAACATCTGTGTTGTGCTTGATCACTAGTATCTATATTAAGTTTTTCAGTTTTTGATAAACACCAGGCAGTTGCAGACCATTTAGATCCAGGTGCGCCTGTCCAAAAAATTATTTTATTATCATCCATCTTAAAAATATTGTTGTGAATTGTTTTCGATTGTTGTCTTACCCCAACCTGTTTTCTTTCTATAAAACAGCATAGAATACCATTCATCTAATTTTTGTTCTTTATGTATCTTTTGTAAATAACGAACATCAGGTAAACTTAAATTATATATTGTTTTTTCTTGTTTTAATTTTACGTTTCGGGTAATATATTCTGCTACATTATAATCTAATGTAATTTGTGTTGGATATTCTCTATAAGGAGTTATGGTGAAATTATCTTGTAATTTAATTACATTACTTTCTAATTTTTTATCATCGAGACTGAATAATTCTCTTAAAAATATTTTAAGTTCATCGGCTTGCATGAATAAATATTTCATACTGTCATACAATATAGAATGCCCCGGCACCCAAAACGAAAAACGTTCACGGTCTATTCTTCCTTCAGTAAGATATGTTTCGACAATATTACGAATTCGGATATATTCTTTTCCTGCTATACCTGAATCGTTTTGTACCTTCCTTAGTAACTTAGAATAAAAATCGGCAAAACTTTCGTTATTATATTTTCTTTTAAACCTACTGTATATTTGTGTCCAACCACTTATATGAAAATTAATTATAAGCCACGAAAACATATAACTATCTATTAAATCTTGAAAACTCATATATTTTGTACTATAAACTATTGAATATTCTTCATCTATCTCATCTAACTCTCCTACTGCACCTATATAATCATTTAGCTGAACGGTTTTAATTTCATGTTTAGCAATACTTTCAGGATTTCCTAATTCACTATTGGCCAATATTTGGCAAAACCATGCTTCAAGACGACTATGTTGCCCTGCTTCGAGTATTTTAGTGTAACCATCTATCCACGTGTCTTTTGTTTCAAAAGGTAATCCTAGAATCAGTTCTGAATAGGTGCGAACCCCTAATTCGTTTGCCTTAGTTAGTATTTTTTCAATTTCTGGAATTGTTAAATTTTGTCGTTTAATTTCTTTTAATGTTTTAGGGTTCATTGACTGCATACTAATTGTATATGATCTATTATTTCCTATTACCTGCATCTTTTTTGCTAAGTGTATTATACGTTCAGATGAATTTTTATACCATGCACCATCTACTGCCAAAGGATATCCTGTTTCTTTTTGATGCTTCACTAGTTCCATTAACCACTCTTCATCCCTTTTGGCAAATACACCAATGTTGGCATCGGCAATGTGTAATGATTTAATTTTATTATCTGAAAACCATTTAATTTCAGCTTTAATTTTTTCAATAGGAAATTTGTATAATTTTCTATATGATGCAGAACCCCAATCACAAAAAGTACATGGAAACGGACAGCCGCGATTTGTTTCAATTGTAGCTCGTGGTGCCGAATCATGTTCGAATTCTATTATATCATCAAATAATCCTGTTGTATATGGGCTAGGAATATTGTCTAACGTTTTCATGGGAACAGATATATTTTTGGGATTTTTGATTCCATTGATAATATTTTTTAATAGGGTCACTAGAGCCTGTTCACCCATGCCGTGAACAAATGTATCTATTTGTTCTATATCTTTACGTAAATTTTCATTCTTAGGAACACCTGGCCCGCCGAAAATAATGGTACAATTAGGATATGTGTTTTTTAATCTATTAGCAAGGGTTTTGTTATAAGTCCAATTCCATATATAATTACTGAACAAATATATACCATTTGGATCTGCTCTTTCTACTATACAGTCAATAATTTCTCTGACATATATAATTTCTTTTAGCTTGAAGGTGTTAGCTATTTGTTCATCTGTAACAGCATACGACCAACATGTTCCTACACTATAAGGTAACCATGCTGATTGATGGCTCTTAAACCCAGTTCTATAATTTGGTTGTATCAGATATACATTCATATTATTTTAACATTATTTTTTAAAATTTATTAAAGGTTATGGTTACTATTTATATTTAAATATCGTTATTGAAACTCTTTCAGTTTCAATATTTTCTATTGAATGTTCTATACTAACATCTAATTTGTGCCACTTTTTTTCTGGTATGCATGTTCTATAAATTTCTTTATTATCATTCCACCATACAGTTTCAACATTATCTCCACCTAATTGTAGTAAATAATTATAACACGATGATCTATTATAATCTATATGTCTAGGTATATTAGGGTGTAACACTTGATATCTAAAACAAGTACATTCTGGAAATAACGGTTTTAGAAAATTTATTAATTCGTCTTCACAATAATAAATTCCGTATTTTTCTTTATTTCTGTGCCAAATATTTTCTTTTAATTTTATTGATTCGATATCTAAAAAACATGGTGGATCTGGTAAATCTATAAATTCAATCATCATTTCGTAACTGTACCTGTTTAATTATTATATTGTTTACGTAGGATTTATATTCGTCATCGGTGCCGTTAAATAAATCTCGCATAGTTGCATTCTTATTTTCTTCTAATTTTTCAGCGTACGGAGTAAGGTAATTGGGGCGAAAGTCTGCTAAACTTAGGTAAGCAGGAAACTTTGCAACTGTATTTAAATAGTGTTCTACTACGTTTTCGATATTGTTTGATCTTATTTCTGCTATCCGAGCATTAGGAAATTTTGCTTTTATTTTTGATTTTGTTACATGCACTGGATACATTATATACTTGCCACTTTCCATTATTTCTAATCCACTACGTTCAATAAACAATTTTTCAAATAATGGATAGTATTCTTTTATATCATTATAATAAGGTTCAATAATAGAAAATAGAGGAGGCAACATTTTACCATCTACTATTCTATCAAAATGATTGGGAGCAATTAATCGGCGGGATATTGAATGTTCATTAATGGATACGTCGCTGGGGGTATATCCGTTTTCTTTACAAGAATACCAATATATATTATCCTCCTCTACAGCAAGTTTTCTGCAAAGATTATGTCCACCTGCGCCCTGTTCAAATGCTACAAATAAAAATTTATCATGTTCAAATAAGTCTGCCATCGTAGTACATTTTATTGTTATTTAAATAAACTAAATCATTTGTATTATACCAATCATCATAAATGCAGGTATCTCCTTTTACAAACAATTCGTTATTTTCAATTTTCCAATCACAATAATATGTATCTCCAAGTATTGTTTCTTTTCGGTTAACTTCTTGTATTTGATCTAATTCATAAAATACTTTATTAATTGTTAATGGTCCTATTTCGCTCATACCCCAATTAGCCATAAATGTTGCTCCTTGTTTTACAAATGATTCTATAATATGCCATTCAACCGGATTAGATCCACAAGTAACCCATATTCCTTTTAAATTTAAATTTTTAAAACCTTTTACTTTGATAATTGCTTTTGCATGACCGGGAGCCAAATGGGTGTGAGTATATTTGTTTATTTCTTTAACAAATTTATATGCATTAAAATCTTCTATAGTAACTTCTGCTCCAATACTAATAGCGGGTAATGTTTGTGCTAATAGTCCTCCAGCATGTTCCAGTTTACATACAGTATAAATTTTAGATTTTTTTGTAATTTGTTGGCAGTCTATTGCTATTTTATTACATGCCTCTAAATTTTTTGGAGTTCGAAAAATATGTTTTTGTTGTCCTGTCGTACCACTACTTTTAACATGCACTCCTTCGAGTAACATATATTGGTACATTAAGTTTCCATATGGTTTGTTCTGTATCATATAATATAGTATCACATATTTTGTTAAGCAGGCCTTGTTTTGCTAATAAAGTCATTAATTTATGATTTCGTAATGCTTTACCGCTATGTTCATTAGAAGTATTTGTAGTTATATATAATTCTTTGGTAGGACAATAATCTATAAAAACAGGAATAAAATCTCTCCATGTTATTGTGTTCCAGTTACCTTTGTTTAATCCTTTGTAAAGACTTGTTTTTGGTAGCTCACATCCTCGAAATAAAATACGCCAACCATTTTTGTCTATTTCTGGTAAAGGATGACAACCTCCTACAGCAATAATTTCATCATCTTTAATAGCACAATAATATTCTCCCCAATCTTTACACCACTCTAATTTCATTGCTTTAAAAGATGAATTATTAGTGTACCCCAAGTCTTTACATTTATCACAAAATACTTGGAGTTTAGTATATAGATTTATTGTTATTGGTACTATATCATGTATATTTGTCAACGATATGCCCAGCTTTATCTACGATATCTTTATCAAGATCAGGAATTTCTCGATTTGGAATATAACAATTTTTGCAATTCATATTACATCGATGAGTTATATCTATAACAACATCAGAAAAGTGATTTTGTTCAGGAGGAAGTTCATAATAATTCATTTACGTATACTCTTATACATTATACCATTTTGGTCTTCAATTGTTATAATATTATTATTGTGTTTTATATCTATAAAATTGCAATTTGTATTAGCAAAAAAATATGATGTTCTACCGTTCATTGCAGGTCCAATATGTTCATTTTCGATTCTAATATAGTTAGCAAAATACAATATATTTAATTTATTAAAATCTCTATAACGATTTAATTTATACTTGTATTGTTTGTAAATATTCAATGGTGTTTTTTGTTTTTTAAAGTCTAACAACTCGCCGGGCTTACGTTTATTATTACCATTTTTAATTCTTATTATTTTGTTGTTAATAATATTAATAGGCACCGTTATCATCTTAACTTGATATCTATTATCTAACGTATGAGTTACATCAATATAATTTGTATATTTTGTTTTTATACTTTTTATTATTATAGTTTTACCTTCTGTAAAATATTCTAAATCTAAATCATGATCTATATATACAAATGAATGATATACTTTCTCATTAAGATCATATTCATTTAAATACCAGTGAATGTAACCTAACCGTTTTAATAAAAAAGGTTCGTCGATAAACCCATTATGGTTAAGTGCTGAAAAGTCTAGTTTTATATCCACTTCTCTTTAAACTCCGTTAGTTCTCGCTTGGTTAACCCAAACTTTTTACATAATAATTTTTCTGCTTCCTTAATATCTTCTTGCTCAAACCATGCAGTAATATGATAATTCCAATCATTCATAAAACTACTCAATGCTTCTTTAAGAAATTCTACTTCCATGCGACTTGATCGTACTGCATACAACTTATAGTCTTCATATGCTTCGCATATAGACGGATATAAAGGCTTTACAAGCCCATACATTGCCCTAGCAAACTCCTGTATCTCCCATTGTGCATGGGCATCCATGCGTAACCAAGCCATGTGCAAGAAGTTTTTAATGTTGCATTTCCAGTATGCTTCTGTATAATTAGACACAGGTAATACAGCTCTTGCGGTTTCACGAGCTACATCAAGGTCTAATAACTCTTCATATTTGCTGTAGGCAGTTTTATGAACACTATCCATCGTCCATGATAACTGGCCTTGTATTTTGTCTAACGAATCTTCTCTACCTTGTCTATTTGCGGTGCTTTGTTTTTGAAATGTTTCTGGTATATAGAATTCGTCTGTCATAATAGAATAACGGCCGCTATACTCATTTACTTGGGCTGTTCTATGGCGTATAAGCTGACGCATTACAAAGATAGGCAAGCGGATATGAAACTTTACTTCGCACATTTCAAATGGCGTTGTATGCTCATGTCGCATTAGATAACGTATGAGTCCGCGGTCTTCTTGCACCTTTTTAGTACCGGAGCCGTATGATACACGAGCGGCTTGCACAACTGCATCATCTGAACCCATCCAATCAACAAGTCCTACAAAGCCTTTGTCTAGAACTTGTACATATCGTTTGTCGTCTTTGTCTATTTCACTTAGGGTTGTCATCTTTAAATTGTGTTGCTAATAGTTCACCTACATACTTGTAAACAAGATTTTTAAGTTTTGTTGTGTCGACAACAATGTCTATGTCTACTACCATATCTCTATACTTACGAATCTCGTCATCTTCAAAAATATCTTCAGTAGTATTGATTTGGGTCAATCCTTCTTTGTCGATATTTAATGTGGTGCTATTATTCAGATGGATAGAGATTTTCTCAATGAATCTAACAGGAATAGTTTCCATACTAACATCATTGAGAAGTTCCTCAAATGCGGGATCGTGTTTGCCCTTGGGCACTACACGAGGCATGGTTACTCCTTAGTTTTTTTAGCCGGAGACTTTCGAGTACTTTTCGGCTTGTCTTCTTTTGGTTTTAAACTTGGTATAAGTTCGTATGCTTGTTCTCGTAATCGGGTCACTTCTTTTTCCCAGGTAAGTGCCTGATTAAGAAGTCCTTTTGCTATTTGAGCATCTCCCAAAGCAGAACCGGTACTCCCTTCTGGTCTAGCCGCTTCAAGAGCAGTCTCAGGTTCGTTTTCTTTTTTAATAGTGTTTAGGTGTTCGTTTAATTCTTTTAAACTAATAACTTGATTTGGTGCTGGTAACATTGTTACATCATCAGTAGGTACTTTTTTTAATCTACCTTGACCATGCAACCATGATAACATATTTTCACCAGAACTCATCGGAGTTCTGGCCGCATAGGTAGCAAACTCTAATTCCCGTTGAGCACCTGATGATTCAACCCCATTAACAATATCTGTATGATATCTGTCAGGCAACGTATCTGTAACAGCTACAAGACAATTATCCACTTCATCAGGAACCTGCCTAAATACTATAACACATCGTTGACCAGTTGATTTTATTTTTCCTACATGTCTATGAAAAGCCATAATTATTTCTTAGTTTTTTTCTCAGGTTCTGAAACAGGTGTTTGAGGTGCCGGAGGTGTTTGCGGACTACCTGTCTCAGCCGGAGCTTTTTGTTCTTCTTGTTGCTTCTGGACTTCTTCTAAAAACTCAGTAATTTTTTCATAAAGAGCCCCTGTGGTGCTAAGTTCTGCACCTCTAAATGCTCCTCTAGACGAAGCAGTATCTATAATTTGTTGCATTGTTGACAAATCTTGCAATGTTAATTGTGCCATTTTTCTCCTTTATATTAAATGCTAACTTTATTTATTTATCCTTAAACTACGTACTTAACTTTAATTCAGCCAATCTATGTAAAAAAAGATCTTTATCAGTTGGTAATTCAAACCAAATTTGATATGTTTTTCCAGAACTACCACCGGTAGACCAATTATATGTACCATCTATTTTATCTAGATAATACATACCTTGAAATTGATTTAAATTTAATTTGTTCCACGGTACAACAGATGAGAAAACAAGGACTATTCTATTACGCATCATACGCAATACAAGTTCCTTGTCCAGTAGCTCTAAATCTTTTCTGGTTAAGCTCGGATTCTGTTGTATCTGCAAATCTCTCTATGCCGCTTTCTTAATCTCTTTTGGTTCTTCGTAATGTACGGTAATACCGAA
>Ga0066376_10001550_pt1 | contig 22246 bp, 24 predicted proteins | sample Knorr_S15_td_Bot_FD_77009 | JGI IMG/M metagenome (GOLD analysis project Ga0066376, IMG submission 77009) | Marine microbial communities from Southern Atlantic Ocean transect - Knorr_S15_td_Bottom_ad_5009_LV_A | ecosystem: Environmental > Aquatic > Marine > Oceanic | place: Southern Atlantic...
CCGGTATCTGGGTGTTTAGCCGCCAAGGCGCAGGCCTCTCGCTGTAGCGGCCTTGGGCAACGCCAAGTTCTGGCGTTTGGAGGCTTTTGAGTTGCTAGGTCAGTCATATTATTATTGTACCCCCGCCTATATCGCAGCTGATGGTGCTGCAACTTTCGGCGATGCGTTATTGGTTGCAGGCGCTGAAGAACGTGTTTTGGATCAAAAACTACTCACCCGTAATATTCTTGGCACCATCAAAATGGTTGCCAGTCACTTGCACGATTGCAGATTGAAGGGGGAGGAAGCGAAAGTCATCGTGCCGCTGAATGCGGAGGCTGTGAGTGTAGGCTCGATTGCGAGTAGTTTTACCGATGCATGCCGAGATTTCCTAGGTGATTACAGCGGCCAGATTATTTTTGAAATGATGAATTTCCCACCCAAGTTTTCCATCGATTACTGCGATCATTTAGGCATTTTGGTGTATCCGTTTTGCAAGGAATATATCGCGCGTCCCAGCCCGGCTTGGACTGATTTTAAATTATTCGCCAACTGTAACTTCCAAGGTGTGAGTTTTAACTTGCAGAACAAAGCTTGGCCCGCTGACAAAATTCAACCGCATTTGGAGAAATTCTGTCAGTCGGCAAATCTAAATCGCCTTACGCCGTATCTGTTAGGTGCCGCGACATCTGAAATTCAAAACCTGGCTGTCGGTCTTGGTTTTAAATTTGTAGCCGGAAATGCTGTTGGTTAATTTGATCGCAATTTGAAACGTTGAATTTTCCCCGTTGCGGTTTTCGGCAAATCGTCGACAAAATTAAACCAACGCGGATATTTGTAGCGAGCGAGGCCTGACTTGCAATGTTCCAACAACTCGGCTTCCAATTCTTCGCCCGCGTCACCCGCATCGTTTAGGACAATGAAGGCTTCCGGCTTGGTGAGTTGCTCGTCGTCCTCCCGGCCAACGATGGCCGCTTCAAGCACCTTTGGATGCTCAACAAGTTTATTTTCTATTTCTACCGGCGAGACCCAGATTCCGCCAACTTTCAGCATGTCATCACTGCGGCCACAGCAGAAGAAAAAGCCATCTTCATCAACGTAGTAGGTATCGCCGGTATACATCCAGCCATCCCGGAGCGCTTCGGCGGTTTTTTCTGGATTGCGCCAATAAAGCTTGAGCAGTGAATTACCTTTAATCATCAAAGCGCCGGTTTCGCCCGTCGGGACCTCCTGGCCTTCTTCATCCACAATCTTGCCTTCATATCCGGGTACGACCAAGCCGCTGGCGCCCGGCTTCACCTTACCGATTTGGTTCGACAAAAAGATGTGGAGGATTTCGGTCGTTCCGATACCGTCAAGCATGGGAATGCCTGTTTTGTCGGTCCAGCGTTTTAAAAGGTCGGGCGGTAAAGCTTCACCAGCAGAGGTGCATACGCGCACGCTCGACAAATCAGGTTCACTGTTTTCCATGGATTTCAACTGGGCTGCATAAAGCGTTGGAACGCCGTAGAAAATTGTGGGATTAAATTTTTCGATGACTTCATGGCAAGCATCAGGGCTTGGTGGTCCAGGATAAAAGATTGCTTGAGCGCCGACCCAAAGAGGGAAAGTCATGGCATTGCCAAGACCATAGGCGAAAAATAATTTCGCTGCGGAAAAGCAAATATCATCTTCTGTGATGCCCAACACTCCGACGGCATACTGTTGGCTTGTTACGACCATATCCTTGTGGGCGTGGACGACGCCTTTAGGACTGCCGGTGGTGCCGGATGAATACAGCCAAAAGCAATCGTCTTCCGCCTTGGCGGGTACTGGTGCTAGGTCGGGCGAGGCCGAGGCCATGTGTTTGGCAATGGTTTCGCCTTCGCCTTCGGTCAATAGTGTTATCTTCGGTTTGTGCGGTGATTGTTCGACAGCAGGTTCAACTTCAGCCGCAAACTCGGGCGAATAAATGACACCGGAGGCTTCTGAATTTTCGATCATAAAAGCATAGTCTTTGGCGCGCAAAAGCGTGTTCAACGGCACTGGGAGAATACCGGCCTTGATCGCCCCCCAAAATATGTAGAAGAACTCGGCGCCATCTTTGACCATCATCAGGACACGGTCACCTTTATTTATACCTAGATCGCTGAGGGCGTTGCCGGCGCGGTTCACATGCTCGGCCAAAGTTGCATAAGAGACGTCGCCGCCGCCATGTACGCGAATGGCTATCTTCTCGCCGCGACCTTCGTCCAAATGCCGGTCGATGAACGGGACGGCAACATTAAAAACGTCTGAAAAGCTTATTTCTGCTGGAGAAACCGAGCTATCTACCGAAACCATATTATCAGACATGTGAAACTCCCATTATTTTCCCGTGCCACATACAATAAGGCCTCAATTGCGATTTACCATACTGCAATTGAGGTCAAACTGAATTGATAATTGAATAGTTTAGTGGAACTTGACGTATTCGAAGTCTGGATCTTTGCCTTGAATTCCACGGGAAGGTGCAGCAAGCCATCCAGCCACTTTGCCAGGTTCGGTGACTGGAACCATTAGGCTTTCGACAAAGGCTCGGTCTTCGTCAGTAGGCATCCAACTGTCAACATTGGCATCCCATTCTTCCTGGGAAATAATGTTGCCTTCTGGATCGGCATTAATGCCGGCGAAGGTGCCAATGTTGCGATGGAAAGCCGTGTGCGGCAAGATCAACTCAAAATCAATGTCAGCTTTAGACAACATTTTGTTATAGCGATCTATGCCGCGTTGGCAGTCGGCGCGATAATCGAGCCGGAGACGCTCGTTGATCGACGTCAAGGCGGGCATTTCTTTCATGATAACTTTGCCGCCTTCAATATCCGGCACCATATAGACATCATTGTCCAGCGTGTGATCATCATCCATTTTCATTTCCTGGAACCGACCTTTGAGCCCCATATTGTAGAAATTACCTGCATTGGTGGATTTCTCCTGACCAAACAAATCAAGGCAGATCGAGAAGTGAAAATTCATCCATTTCTGTATAGTCGCCAGATCGATGCCGCCATATTGGCGAATGTCCATGGTGTCATGCTCTTTAATCAGTTCCACGCTTCGCTCGACCACACGTCCAACGCCAGATTCACCAACAAACATATGGTGGGCTTCTTCTGTCAGCATGAAGTTACATGTTCGAGACAGTGGATCAAATCCCGATTCCGCGAGTGAGCTGAGCTGGAATTTACCGTCACGATCCTGGAAGTAGGTGAACATGAAGAATGACAACCAATCCGTGGTCGGGACATTGAAAGCCTCAAGAATACGCGGCTTGTCAGGATCACCCGAATGGCGTTGCAGCATTTCATCGGCTTCTTCCCGGCCATCACGACCGAAATGGGCGTGGAGCAAGTATACCATCGCCCACAAATGGCGACCTTCCTCGACGTTCACTTGGAACAGACTGCGAAGGTCATAGAGGGACGGGCAGGTGCGGCCAAGTTGGCGTTGTTGCTCGACAGATGCAGGCTCGGTATCGCCTTGGGTTACGATCAAGCGGCGCAGTTCTGCGCGGTATTCTCCAGGCACTTCCTGCCACACATCTTCGCCTTTATGAGCACCGAAGTTGATTTTGCGGCCTTCTTCTTTATCAGCCAGGAAAATGCCCCAGCGATATTCCGGCATCCGGACCATATCGAATTGCGCCCAACCTTTGGCACTAACGTCGATGGCGGTGCGGAGGAACACTTCATAATCATGGCTGCCACCCGGTCCAAGTTCATCCCACCAATTTAAAAAGGCAGGTTGCCATGCTTCTAAGGCGCGCTGGAGCCGACGGTTATCAGACAGATCGACGTTGTTTGGAATTTTCTGTGAATAATCAACTTTGGTCATATCTACACTCGCTTTCTATCAAAATTGGCCTGTTTTCCGGTGCCGAACAATTTGAGAGCACCTTCCTCGCCGACTGCATTGGGGCGCTGGAATATCCAGTTTTGCCAAGCACTCAAACGGCCAAATATTTTAGTTTCAAGGGTTTCAGGACCAGCAAATCTTAGGCTGGCTTCCATACCGGTAAGGGCATCGCCGGAGTAACTTGCGCGTTCTTCTATGGCGATGCGGACTTCATCTTCCCAATCAATATCGTCTGGAATAAAGGTTACGAGGCCGAGTTCTTCGGCAGACTCTGCATCCAGTTCATTGCCGATCTCAGCTTTGATATTTGCAATCGCCTCATCTTGGTCCAGGAACCGAGTTTCAAGACGGGTGAGATCATTACACATTGGCAGTGCGCCAAAATTCATTTCCGTCGGCCGCAAAGTCGCTGCGGCAACATTAGAGCCTTCAAAAGTGCCGTCGAGCATGAAGCTACGATCTGCAGCCAGAACGAGTTCCATCAAGGTGCCGGTAAAGCAACTGCCGGGCTCGATTAGCGTGATCACGCTTCTGGAGGACACATCGAGGCGTTTAAAAGTGCGTTTGAGATAGAGCGTGATTTCGCGAACCAACCAATTGTCTGCGTTATCAACAAGCGCTTTGTCAGCAGCAGCAACAAAATCAACATTGCCTTCGGATTTAAACACCCAGGTTGTGATCTCATTTTCATTGGCACGCATATGCAGGATGAAATCATCAAATTCGCGGGCGAAGGCGAGGGGCCAGAAGTTTACGCCGGCAGCTTCAATGCTGGCAGCATCTTGTTCCGGCTCGCTTTTAGGGCCACGAACGGTAACGACTGCGGTCAGGCCTTTGCGATCAATATTTACAGAGATATTGTCATAAGTGATTTCGTCTCCCGCGATTTTGCGTGGGAGCGGGGTTAGCTCAATACCCTTAGCGTCATCAGGACGGGACGATTCTTTTGCAAATTCGGCTGCCCGTTCTTTAGCGGTGTCCATGAGTTTGGAGCGTGGTACCAATTCATCAACCAATTTCCAATCGACAGCACGTTTGCCTTTGATGCCTTCGTTGAGAGTACAGAAATAGTCGGCATGATCGCGGCGGACATTTCTCTTATCGACAACGCGGGTAAGACCTCCGGTTCCTGGCAAAACGGCCAGTAGGGGAACCTCCGGTAGGGACACCGTGCTCGCTCCATCATCGATCAGCATGATGTAGTCGGTAGCAAGAGCAAGTTCATACCCGCCACCCGCGGCAGTGCCGTTGACCACACAAAGATATCTTTGATCTGAATTGATACTGGAGTCTTCAATACCGTTGCGAGTTTCATTCGTGAATTTGCAAAAATTCACTTTATGCGCGTGGGTTGAGGTACCGAGCATTGCAATATTGGCACCTGCGCAAAACACACGGTCTTTTGCAGAGGTGAGTATGACGCTTTTTATTTCGGGGTGTTCGAAGCGCAAACGCTGGGTTGCATCATACAATTCAATATCGACGCCTAAATCATATGAATTCAATTTGAGATCATATCCCGGCACCATGCCACCGTCTTCTGCAACATCCATTGCGAGGGTTGCGACCGGTCCGTCAAAGCTGAGTTTCCAGTGTTTGTACTGCTCTGGGTTCGTTAAAAAATCAATCATCCTACCGTTTTTCCCTATCTCATACCGATTTTCGGCGTTTATTGACGTTATAATTATAAACCAAATATTCCCTAAGTTTCTGCTGTTTTTAGCATGATTTAAAGCTTTATTTCAACTTATCAATAAATCGGTACTAAAATACCTATTTACATAATGCGTCAATCGTCGCATTGTGTCAAGTGATGAAAGCAGACAATTTTCAAGATATGGATAAGGTACTGATTCCAAGATATTTATGACGACAGATCAAAGCAATTTACAGATGAAAATCCGCCCAGCCGTTTATTCTGACCTGCAGAAAATCATTGATTTGGATGCGGAAGTCAGTGGATTAGCGAAAAACGAGTATTGGGAAGATCGATTTAATCGTTTTACCGAAAGAGATGGCCGCCATTTGATCGTGGCCGCATCTTCTGTTCTTGGAGACGTTCACGAAAGCGTTTTGGGCTTTATCGTTGGTGAGATACGGGCCTGGGAATTTGGCTCGCGGCCCTGCGGATGGATTTTTGCGATTGGCGTCAGTCCTGACCACCGTGTTCAGGGTATTGGTGAGCAATTGTTCGGCGCGATGTGTGATGCGTTTAAGGCAGATGGCGCAAATTCGGTTCGAACTATGATTGCCCGACAGGATCAGCTCAATATGTCTTTCTTCCGCGCTCAGGGCATGATGGGCGGGCCATTTATTGAATTAGAAAAACCGTTGGATTGAGGGAGGAGATAACAATGAGACTTCAAAAAGCCACCCATTATGGCCTCTATGCAGTTCTCGAACTTGCCCAAGATCCGTCGCGCCAGCTTTCGGCCACCGACATCGCTGACATCTATGGCATTTCATCTAATCATCTTGCTAAGGTGCTGCGTGATCTTGGCCGGGCAGGGTTGGTTGATTCGGTCCGTGGCGCTGGTGGCGGCTATCGTTTTTCCGGTAATTCGAAGCGCACGACATTGATGGATGTGATTAATATCTTTGAAGACATCGGCAGTGATTCTTCTGCTGCCTCTGATCCGGGTGATGAAACAGATATCGGTGGCGCACTTCTCTTGGTACTTGGCGAGATCGATGACATCGCGCGGGCGACCTTTGGCTCGATCACGCTCGATACTCTTATAAAGACGATGCGCTGGCGCCAAGAGCGCGAAGAGAAATTAGAGACTTAGGTTAGGAAAGTGGGGTTGCTTGAATTCGATCTGCCACCTCATGCTGACATCCGGCTGATTTATATAATTTCGTTTGATTTAAACGACTGATACCAATCCAAGAGCGAATTACGTATTCGATATTGTATCAATGGAGAATACGCTCATTGGGAATCAAAACCGAAACTGTAGTGCCTACACCGACAATACTTTCTATTTTCAGGCTGCCGTCATGTGCTTCAATTAGGCCTTTGGTGAGTGGTAACCCGTTGTCGGAACAAAAGAATAACCTGTGACCATATCAGCTTTAAGTGCCGGTGAGTAGAATGCCATCGTGCCGGTTTTGCGTGCCACCATGCGCTGGACTGGCGGTATTTTTCTAATGTCCTTTTTCGATTTCCGCCATGCCGGGAGAGGATGGGAAATCACCTGCCCGATTTGATCAACAATTGCAGAATGCCCTTTTTGTCCGAACGATACTGAATTGCCCTGTTGAACAATATAGTCAGTCGCAACGGCTCCAATGACGAGTTTGTTGTCATAAGCCTTTAGTAGATAGAGCGTAGGAATACCCCTGGGATTCATCATAAGTGGAGAAAAGGCAACGCGACCTTCTTCAAGTAGATTCACAAAATCGCGAAATCGTTTCGGTGGCACCTTCTTTGGGCACGGTAGATTTTTAGGTGCGATCGCATTGACGACCACGCCGCTTTTCAAATCGGCGATGCAAAAATGAACAAAATTTAGACTCTTCATGAATGTTGAAATAGGGTACGAGTGTTCGTTCGTGTGCCGCATTTTAGCTATCAGCTCAAAACCATTTTTCAAATCGAAAGAATATAGATCAAGGGCTTTGCTTAAATTTCTGGCAATAACCAGGTGTTTATCCGCGATGATTTCGTTTTCTTTGTTCTGAGCATCTGACACAACCCACATCGCAAGCACAATAACTGGCAATATGGTTACTAAAGACAAAGTCAAAAAAATTAGCAATCGAAAACGCATATATTACAACTTACAAAATAGCAGCTCGATTAGAGTGGCTAATTCTCCTCTATACATGGCCTTATAATGAGAACATCTAATATATGGTTCTTACTGTTAGTGAATACAAGAGTATGCAGTCTGTAATTGTTAACGATTTGATCTCTTTTAAGGCTAAATTTCATATTGATACAAAAATCAATTTGGGCGCAGTTTATCGGCCTTGTAGAAATAATTGATCCGATCCGAAAACCTGATGTTCCTCTCGAGGGTTCATGGAACTATAATAACTCCCTGATCATGTTGAATTTGTTCTCGAAATCTCGGCGATTTAGAATTCGCCTCTTAGCCGCAGTATTCTTTGCTTTGTGCGGATTGGCTGTTAGCGCTGCGCCGGTTCAAGCGCAGCAGAAGACGGTTCGAATCGGATCGTTCCTGGCTGTCACGGGGCAAGGCTCCTTTATCGGTGCGCCGGCATTGGCGACGCTAAAGCTCTATATTGATCTGCTCAATCTCCAAGGTGGGTTGCTCGGACGCAAGGTTGAACTGATTGATTATGATGTTGGCATTGATACTCGAACGGCGCAGACCGCGATAAGGCGCCTAATCGATATCGATAAAGTAGACGCCATAATTGGTGGATCAACGACGGGAGCGGCGATGTCCGTTTTGCCGATTATTCAACAGGCGCGCATCCCATTTTTGGCGCTGGCGGGTTCTACGGCACTGGTGAGCCCTTTACGCAAATGGGTATTTAAAACATCGCAAACCGATCGCATGGCCTGCGGCAAAATATTGAGCGACATGAAAAAACGCGGTGTGCGCTTTCTCGGTCTCATTTCGGGCGACGGTGGATTTGGCCGTTCAATGCGGGCGCATTGTCTGGATATCGCGAAGAACATTAATATCAATGTCATTGCCGACGAAATTTATCGCGCTCAATCTCGCCGTGTTGTCGAACCGCTCAAGCGAATCAAATTGAAAAAAAACGTTCAGGCGGTACTCAATGTTGGGTTTGGCTCCTCGCCGGCCTATGTCACTCAGAACTTTCGGAAACTTGGCTTTGAGGTAACGCTCTATCAGACTCACGGTGTAGCGACCCAGGATTTTCTGGATTTTGCCGGCACTGCTGCGGACGGCGTGCGGCTGCCGGTTCCGCCGATCGTAATTGCCGATAAACTGCCGCCGAATGATCCGATTAAATCTATTCTCAAAAGCTATATGCGGCTTTACAAGAAACGTTGGGACGTGGAGCCTAGTGTATACGGGACACATGCCTTTGATGCGATACGGCTTTATGCATTGGCCGTGCGCCGGGCAGGTAGTTTTGACCGCGAAAAAATTAGACAGGCTTTGGAAAGCACAAATGGTTATGTTGGTGCCAATGGCGTTGTCAAAATGTCACCCAAGGATCACCTGGGGCTCGACTTTAATGCCTTTCGGATGGTTGAAATTCAAAGTGGTGAATGGGTGCCGATAGAGTAGGTGGACGTAGCTCGCGCTAGGTTGCTTCTGGCCGCAGAGACAGGCATAAATTAAGCAGATTGTATAAAGGATATTTATGAAAGTACTTGCTGTCATTCCCGTGCGCTGGGCTTCTACTCGGTTTCCCGGCAAAGCGTTAAAAGAGATTGCCGGTAAGGCAATGATCCACTGGGTGTGGGATCAAACCATAAAAGCTAAAAGCGTCACTGATACAATTATAGCAACCGATGACGAACGCATTGCCGAGTATTGCCGCGCCAATGAACTCGAGGTGGTGATGACAGCTGACACCCATCCGACCGGCAGTGACCGCCTGGCGGAAGTTGCTCAAAAAATCGAAGCGGATGTTTATGTGAATGTTCAGGGCGATGAGCCGTTAATTGAGCCGGAAACGATTGATGCGGTTACCGAGTGTTTGTTAAAGGTGTTGGATCAAGGCATTGAGCTTTCAACCGGCTATATTGAAAAGGCAACAGATGCACAGTTGGATGATCCGTCGGTTGTGCATTTGGTGCCGACACTGGATGGCTGCGTTTTGACATTCTCGCGGCTGCCACTGCCGTATCCAATGGAAGAAACCATGCAACGCACGGTTCATGTCGGGCTCTATGCCTTTACCCGAAAAGCCTTGCTGCTATTTGCTGAGCTGGAACGTGGACCGGTGGAGCGGGCTGAAAGCATTGAAGTAATGCGCTATCTTGAGCACGGCCATCGCATTGCCTGCGTGCCAGTCGCGCCGGGTTCCATCGGTGTGGATACGCCGGAAGATTTGGCTGAGGTTGAGGCGATATTGGGGGCAAAAACGTGAGTAAGTTAACAGAACAACAGTTTATGGAACGTCTTGCTGGATTAAAGCTATTGTCGCTTGATACAGATGGCGTGCTGACGGATGGCGGTCTCTATTACACTGACGGTGGCGAGGAACTTCGCAAATTCAACGTCAAAGACGGGATGGGCATGAAGCGGGTCCAGGCCGCCGGCGTTAAAATCGCCATTATTACGGCGAGTTCAACGCCCTCCATTGCCCACCGTGGTCAACGCCTCGGCGTCGATCACGTGTTTCTTGAATGCGAAGACAAATTATCGACGCTGGTGCGTATTTGCGATGACATGGGGATTGATCTCGACCAGGTTGGTCATGTTGGAGATGATCTCAATGACCTTCCTGTCTTAGAGGCTGTTGGCTGTCCGATGACGGTTGCAGATGCGACGGATGAAGCGATTTCGGCCGCTTTGTTCGTGACCAAAAAAAATGGTGGTGAGGGCGCGGTGCGCGAAATTTGCGATCTGATTGTTGCGGCTAAAAATGCGATCTAGTGCCGAGGTGATGGATGGTCGCTGACGTCGATAGTCCGGATAAACACAACGTTCTGGCTGAGCGCCTTGATGAGGCGGAAAAACTGGCACGCAAGATTCTAGCAACGCAGCCTGAAAACCCTGATGCCCTCAATGGACTCGGTCTGATTTGCGTTCAGCAAGAGCGTTTTGATGAGGCGGTCGAGCTGTTTGCGCACGCCCATGAGATCGATCCCGAGCGCGGCGATTTCACCAGTAATTTGCTCAAAGCATTTGGATCCTCGGCTAAATCTATGGCGCATGCGGCGAGATATGGCGCGGCGATCAAAACCCTTGAGCGCGCCTTGGTCATGAGCCCGGGCGATGAATATCTGACGTGCCGAATGTCTTTTGCTTTATCTCTTGCCAATCGCCATGGTGAAGCGCTGGCGGCTGCCAATAACCGACCGTGGTTAAAGTAGCGATACTCCACCACATGGATTCTGGAATGCTGCCGAATTTATCTGGCTGGGCTTCGTGTTCGAATAGAAAAATGAATGAAGAAGTGAAAAGAAGTGCCGTCACCATAATAAAAACAGCTGCTGTTAGCGCGCGCGATTGATTTTGGATGACAGCCCATATGACCAGCAGGCCGGTGAGTACCGGGTGAGCTTGAGCAATCGCAAAAGCCTGAAAATTCTAAGCAGTCGTAAGTCGATGGCAAAGAAGGTGCTGAGGTAGAAAGGCAAGAAAGCAATCAAGTCAATGATAGCCATCGGCGAGAAAATATATTTCAATCGACCAGTGATTGGATTGGAATAGTCATTTGCTTTATCTTCAGTGCAAGACCATACCCGCAGCAAATATTCCACTGTAAATATCGCGACGGAGAATACTTCGAAGCCAAAAAAGAAATCTTTATTGCCGGCATGAATGGAAGGCACGGTCTCCAAAACAATTGCCGTGACGTTCAGGAGAATGAGCACCATCATAAAGCGATCAAAGATATAGCCGAAACGGTCGCCCGGAATCGATAGCTCTAGAAACTCATGTGTGCGCCGTTTTAGCAAACCCGAACCCCCGATTGTGTTTAGTATAATGGTATTCGTGATGAATTAAAACGGCTGCGTCTATGTCTTCGATTAAGTGGGTAGGTGCCCCGATCCCACGAGGCGCCTGATCTCAATGGCGGGGCAGCGATCCATAACCATTTGAATGCCGGCGTCTTCGGCACGCGTCGCTGCGGCGTCATCGCGAATTTCAAGCTGCATCCAGATCGTTTCGATACTTTTTGCTGCCAAAAGCGCAATCGCTTCATCGGTGATATCAATCGCTCTCTCAATGTTGCGAAAGATATCGACCATCTGAAAGTCATCCGGAATATCTGCCAGACTATTGTAGACTTTCTCGCCGTGAATGAAGCCGTCATTTTTACGTGTGTTGACTGGGATCACCCGGTAGCCTCTCTCTTGCAGAAATTTCATGACACGGTGACTGGCGCGATGTGGTTTTGGGCTGGCACCGATTATGGCGATTGTTTTCACGCGTTTGAAAATGCCAGCAATATAATCGTCAGAATAGATGAGCGGTTCCATAGTATTTGTTGTGGCCCAACTAGCGACCACGCCACACCGGCTCACGCTTTTCCAAAAAGGCGTCAATGCCTTCCTGGGCATCGTATTCCTGCATGTTTTTGGCCATCACTTCTGTGGTGTAGGCATAGGCGGTCTCTAAATCCATGTCGAGCTGCTCATAAAAGGCGGGTTTACCCATCGACATCGTCAGCGTCGAGCGGCTGGCAATGCTTTCGGCATATGCCATCACTGCATCATCGAGCTCTTCCGGTTTGACAATCTTGTTAATCAGTCCAAAGCGTAAAGCATCCTCGGCACTGAATAGCTCACCCATCAGCAGCATCTCCATTGTATGTTTGGCGCCGGCAGCCCGGCTTAAAGCGACGGCAGGCGTTGAACAAAACAAGCCATTGGTGACGCCGGGGACTGCAAATCGGGCTTCTTCTACCGCAACCGCGAGGTCACAATTTGCCATCAGCTGACAGCCCGCCGCCATGGCGATTCCATGGACGCGCGCGATAATCGGTTGAGGCTGTTTTTTCATCGAGATCATCATGTCGCTACATTGTTTGAACAATGCGTGGATAGCCTCATAGCTGGAATCGCCTCGAATTTCATTTAAGTCATGCCCGGAGCTGAAGCCCGGACCATTGCCGGCAAGTATGATGACTTTGACAGACTTATCTTTTGCGATCGTATCGAAGGCGTTTTGGAGTTCGGAAATGAGCTCGGTCGACATTGCGTTCCGCTTTTCGGGGCGATTAAGCGTTAGCGTGGTAATGCCATGGGTGTCTTCGCGCAGGAGGATCGATTCATTATGGCTGGCCGTCATACCGTGTTTCCTCGGGCTCTGGTTTTGATTTTATTTTCAAGCGAGGATAAGAGTGCCGTGATTGACACTGCTTTCGCAATAGATAAATTCCACATTTCCATGATCGTAATTGCCACATTAACATCAGTTTAGCCAGAATTAGTGTGGTAATATTATACCGTTCATGTAAGTCATTGTTTCTAAATAATAATAAGTTAATATATTGCATTGACTAGGTAAAGTTTCCTGGCATACTCCGCTCCGAAATTGACGGCACCTATTGAAGGGTGTCGTTAGATTATTTTGAGATTGGATTCGAAATGAAGACATATTCACAAAAACCGGCCGAAGTCGAACGCGAGTGGTTCGTGATTGACGCAGAAGGTTTGGTTCTTGGCCGCATGGCAAGCATTGTTGCGATGCGCCTACGCGGAAAACATAAACCCACCTTTACGCCTCATATTGATTGTGGTGACAATATTATCATTGTGAACGCTGAGAAAGTTGGCCTCACCGGTAATAAGCGCGCTGACAAAACATATTATTGGCACACCGGTTATCCGGGCGGCATCAAAAGCCGGACGGCTGACAAAATTCTTGATGGCGATCATCCGGAGCGTGTCGTGATCAAAGCGATTGAACGCATGATCACGCGTAACCCACTGGGCCGGCAGCAAATGAAAAAGCTGCATGTTTATGCGGGTAGCGAACATCCGCATGAAGCGCAAAACCCAGCAGCTATGGATATCGCTGCGATGAACCCGAAAAATTCCATTGTTCGTCCAGACAGTATTAAAGGGAGTGCCTAATTGTGGCTGAAGAAAAGAAAACCCTCGAAGATTTGGGTGAAGCTGTAGCGGCTGCTGCGGCTGAAGCTGCGCCGCCGGCTGAAGCGGGCGAAGAGACGGCTGCTCCGGCACCTGTTGTAGAAGCCGACGTAGCTGTTGTTGAGCCGCAAATAGACGAGCTCGGCCGTTCTTATGCAACGGGTAAACGGAAAGATGCTGTTGCCCGCGTTTGGATTAAACCTGGCAGCGGTAAAATCACGGTCAATGGCCGCACGGTTGAAACCTATTTCGCCCGTCCAGTATTGCGCATGATGATCAATCAGCCGTTTGGCGTTACCGAACGGGCTGATCAATATGATGTAAATTGCACAGTCAAAGGCGGCGGCCTTTCCGGTCAAGCCGGTGCAGTTCGTCACGGCATTTCAAAAGCCCTGACTTCTTATGAGCCAGCCCTTCGTGGTGCTTTGAAGAAAGAAGGTTTTTTGACCCGTGATAGCCGCGTTGTTGAACGTAAGAAATACGGCCGCAAAAAAGCGCGCCGGAGCTTCCAGTTCTCGAAACGTTAAGCTTAACGATCATTCGAACAAAAGAGGGCTTGCAGAAATGCAGGCTCTTTTTTTGGCTGCTTTCAATCGTGGCATGAAGAAGCTCGGCGAGAGTGGTCGCTATCAACAGCTATTAATGGGATTGGAACAAGGCGTATATCTCTCCCGGAACGCTCGAAAAAAATCAAAAAATCAAAAATTTGAATTCTAGGCATTGCGTTTTACCGCGGAAACGCGGATATATGCGCCGTTATGGCAAAAATTTTCATAGATGGTGAAGCAGGGACCACAGGCCTGCAAATTCAGGGCCGGTTGCAAGACCGGGACGATATCGATTTGTTGCATTTGGGTGAGGGCCGGCGCAAGGATACCGTTGCGCGTGCTGAAATGTTAAACGAGGCTGATATCTCGATCCTATGTTTGCCGGAAGATGCGTCCCGGGAAGCGGTTGCGCTTATTGAAAACGACAAAGCACGCGTGATTGATGCGTCGATTGCCTATCGGATTGATCCCGATTGGGCCTATGGTTTTCCGGAATATCAAGCCAATCAGCGCGATCTGATAGCGAGTGCGACGCGGGTGAGCAATCCCGGTTGTTATGCGTGTTCGTCTATATCGATTATCCATCCGCTTGTTACAAGAAATCTTTTACCATCAGATTTTCCGATCACGATAAATGCAATCTCTGGTTATTCGGGCGGAGGAAAATCGCTCATTGCCGCTTTTGAGGATCAAACTTCGCCTGATCATACCGACGCTGAGTTTTATCTCTATGGTCTAGGCCTTGCTCACAAACACACGCCTGAAATTCAAAATCGGAGCGGCCTTGATCATGCGCCGGTGTTTGTGCCGAGTGTCGGTCGTTTTGCCCAAGGAATGCTGATCTCGGTACCGCTGCAACTATGGTCGCTTGAAGGAAATGTAAAACCTGGCGACATACATGCGGCATTGGCCGATCATTACGCGGGCCAGCGCTATGTTCAGGTGGCTCCGCTCGCCGATACCTCAGATATGGCCAGCCTCGACCCGGAAGATTTGAACGACACAAATATGATGAAACTTTTCGTTTTTGCCAATGATGCAGCGGGCCAGGCGGTTGTCTGTGCGCAGCTTGATAATTTGGGCAAAGGGGCCTCGGGTCAGGCCGTGCAAAATCTTAATCTCATGCTGGGCCTGGATGAAACTACCGGCTTGCAATAGCGCGCCTTCCGCTTATTATTTACCGAGGACCAGTTAATATTTCTGTTTCTCTTTTAGTACCTGCCTGACATTAGCTCCCATTGAGCCTATCAGACCAACCTGCGTAGCACTTTCAGAGTAATCGAATAAATGCTCTGAAAGGCATTTGTCTGTGCTGTTTGAATATTCGGTTTTGGCCTTTGTGGTCATTACCTGCTCGTTGTCTCTGATCTATTGTGTCGTGACCGGCATTTCGCCGGTGCCGAGTTCCAAAGGATCGAAAAAGCATATGTTTGATTTATTGCCGGCGGGGTTCTCTGGCGAGGTTTGTGATTTAGGCGCTGGCTGGGGGTCTTTGGCGTTTCCACTGGCGCAAAGATTTCCAAAGTCACAGGTCTACGCTTATGAAATTTCGCCGGTGCCTTGGCTTGTTATGCAAGTGCGGCGGATATTTCAAATTCGGCAAAATCTCACCATTCAGCGCGTGAATATGCTCAATAAGAGCTTTGCATTTCGGGCAGAGACCGCCGCAGTCGTCTGCTATCTCCACTCTGAAGCGCTTGAGAGGCTGCGCCCCAAACTGGAGCGCGATCTCAATACCGGCACTCTAATTATCAGCAATGTGTTTGAAATCCCCGGCTGGCAGCCCGAAGCGGTGCACGAAATCGACGACGGATTTTGTCCGCAGATATATGTCTACAGGGTGCCGTAGTTCGCCGCCTCTTTATCTGAAATCAAGCTTTGCTGCGGTTACCCTCAAGCCAAACATCGACCTTAGCAACTGTTTCATCGACGGCATCGAGCTGCATGCCCTTCTGCGCGGCGATAGACTTCAGCAATAGATCGGTTCTCTCGATATTAGGGGCACCGGCAAGCAAGGCGCGCGCCGCTGATGATGGTTTCAACAAACCTTCGGCTGCCTTGGCATATTTTTCAAACGGTACGAGGTCCTCTTCGGCGGCACCGATGGATTGGCACACCTTGCCGACCCAGTTGTAGATCGAGCGCGATAATTCGATGTCGCTGTGAACAGCCTCCTTGATCGGGCGCATGTCATCTTTCTGCACACAGCGATAATTGCCGGTCAGCAGCATGTTCCATTTGGCCAGCGGGACAAACAGCGAATCGTGAACCCTGAGCTTTACCGGTAATTCAATTTTCTCACCGTCGACATCTAATCGAATGGCGTCAATATCGGCCTCTAAATCGCGCAGCATGGCGGTGTGCTCGTCAGAATCAAAACGAGCAACTTTGAAATTGGTCGGCAAACCGACTTGCAGCAGATTAACTTTCTCCTCAGGCGGGCGGAACGCCTGCGCGTCGGGACTGCACAGCGTCACCAGGGCAGGATCAAAGTTCTCCCAAATGGTGTGATCGGTATAACAATCGTTCAGAGAACTGGCGTCGAGGCCGGGAATGCGCGCGAGATACGGCGGCGGCGGCATGTTCATAATCGACATACAAGGAACCTTGGCTTTGGCGACGGCATCAAGCAGTTCTCGTACGCCCGGTGACCGGTACTGCGGTTCCTGCATTGCGAGGGCCACCAGATCGTAGTCGGACGGATCGACGGCATCAGTCGCCGCGGCGGTCAATATACCCGGCGCATCTTGCGAATTGATTTCGACCGGCGCGTCTCGGCCCCGAACCGGCAGGCGCAATCTAGCGCCTTCGGCATTAATTAAATCTACTTCCTCCGGCAAGCACACCATATTCACCGTGTGCCCGGCGAGTGCCAGTTTGATTCCCAGAAGCGAGCCATAGGATGCGCCCATGATCAGAATTTTGTAAGTGCTCATGATATTCCCCGTTTTTTATATTAGCGGCCCTTCAGATAGGAGGTGTTATGTTACTGCCATAATTCTAAAGTTACCTCTTATTTCACGGTTATCATATCTGGATCACTGCGTCATTGAAATAGTTTCTGGCACTACCCCAGCCGTCATACGCGGGCTTGACCCGTCAACGAGAATTATGGGGACATGTACTTGTTACGTGTCCCCGATAATTCGACTAACCACGAAGTGCAAAAAGTACACGAAGAAAAAACAACCGCAGAGTATTTCCCCCTCTTAAGCGCGAATTTTAATAATCAGTTTTTTGACCGTTGAACGGCTTGCGATATACCAAGCGAATAAGCGGCCAAAAAACTCCGAGCAAACAATATGTCCATCCCGATATAACGATACATTCCTCTGGCGTCCATTGAAGATACTGCTCATGCTTCGGCGGCATCTTTGAACTAAATGGCATGATCGTTACCTCCATCCAAACGTGGCCCGGACAATTTGCCTCTTTGCGATTTGCCGGATCACACACTACTAATTCAATCACCTGACCGAATGAGAGTGGGTGTCATTGAAAGCTGTCTTCCACCGGCTCGGCACCGTGAGCTTTACGAATAACAAAATCTCCCGGCTTAATGCCTCTTGTATCTAGGTCTTCAATCAAATCCATTTTTGAACAAATCCTCGTTTGTTGGTAGTGTCTCAGTTTGAAGTTCGCCAGCATTGGCTAAACCCTAGAAACTACTACCTCATTCCTGGGCTTTGCACATTACAGTTCGGCCAACGGCGCTTCGCTAAGGCTTCCGCCATCGGACTTCTACAATTATTTCCGGTGCACACAATGAGAAGCGATGTTGAAATCTCCGTGCCTTTCATCGTTGTTTTACTTTCGTTGTCAGGAAACTGAAATCAGCACTGAGGTAATGCTTACGACCAACGCCAATACTGAAATTATTAAAGTGATCGCATAGATTTTTTTTACAAAACGTCCGGTCTGTTCGTTGGCAATTAATTGAAGCAACGGCGAGTAGAGCATCACTGAATTAATATCCGCCTTTTCGTCTTTGGTATGGGTAAACATTTCAGCAGCCCATTCTTCAGCTTTTTCATCCAATTGTTGATCTGACATCTTTGCAATACCGTAAATCATATTCGCATTTTTCCTTTGTCGCGTAATCCCGTTTGGATATCGGGAATTATGGCGGGAATGTCCTAGCGAGTCGCGTTTTATGTTAATTCCTCCGTTCTCGTTTCCTCGTTGCGGATATCGGAAGTTGCTGCAAATTTATTTGATTGGTATTGTTTCTCTATGAAAATTCTCACAAATCGTTTCATTGCTGGAATACTCGTAGTTGGTCTTTTGATTTTTTTAAGTACCTAGGGAAGTAGCATTGAAGGACTGCTTCGTGCGCAATGCCATGATTTTGGAACAAACCCGAACTTTTGCGGTTTTCTTGATGGTGGAGATTCGACTCGTGTCCCACCTATACCAACTCATTCGCCATAAAAATCTTGCTTTCGTTTAACGGACCAATGGGCAACTAACCCTGCACACCATTTTCCCTCCCGCAGAGACGGAGACCGTTTTCTAGCTCTGTGTTCTCTGTGGTTATTTTTCTTTTCTTTCGACGAATTAAGGGGACACGTAACAAGTACATGTCCCCTTAATTCTTAGGTTCGTCATGAAAAACTGGATCCCGGATCAAGTCCGGGATGACGTAGGAAATTAGGGAGAGGAAGAAAAGGAAAAATAACGCCCGCGACTGCGGGTCGCCGCTTATGCTGCGTAAGCCAAGCTTGCGGAGCAATGCGCCCGGCGTTTGAGGGGGCAAAACTTAAACGTCGATCATGCCGTCTTCGAGTTCGGCGGCGTGGGATTGGATGAAGGCGAGGCGGAGTTCGGGTTTTTTGCCCATCAGGTCATCGATAAGCTTGGCGGTCTCGATTGCTTCTTTCTTTTCATCCTCGGTATGACGCAGCGGAACGGTCACCCTGAGCAGCGTGCGAGAATCGGGGTTCATCGCCGTTTCCTTGAGCTGGGCCGGGGGCATTTCACCGAGGCCTTTAAAACGGCTTACCTCAATTTTACCGCGGCTGGAGAACTCTTTTTCAACCAGAATATCTTTATGTGCATCGTCCATGGCGTAGAGCGTTTTGCCGCCTTGGCTGAGCCGATACAGCGGTGGCATGGCAATAAAAAGATGACCATTTTCAATTAGTTGCGGCATTTCTTTAAAGAAAAATGTCATCAATAGAGAGGCGATATGCGCACCGTCGACATCGGCATCTGTCATGATAATGACCTTTTCGTAGCGCAAATCCTCATCGCGGTACTGCGGCCCCGAGCCACAGCCCAAAGCTTCCTTCAAATCGTTAATTTCCTGGTTCGCCCGGAGCTTGTCCTGGGAGGCACTGGCGACGTTTAATATCTTGCCTTTGAGCGGCAATATCGCCTGAGTTTTTCGGTTGCGGCCTTGTTTGGCTGAGCCGCCGGCCGAATCACCCTCGACAATAAAAATCTCCGTGCCTTCGGCTGAGTTTTGCGAGCAATCAGCGAGTTTGCCGGGCAATCGGAGGCGTTTGGTTGCCGATTGGCGTTTCAGCACTTTGTCGTCGCGCTTTTTCATGCGAATTTGCGAGCGCTCGATCACATGCTCGAGCAGACGCTTCGCGGTTTCCGGATCACCGCTGAGCCAATGGTCAAAATGATCGCCGACCGAGCTTTCAACCAGCTTTTGCGCCTCGACAGTGGCTAATTTCTCCTTGATTTGGCCTTGGAACTGCGGATCAGAGATAAATATCGACAGCATGATACAGGCACCGCCCATCACATCATCGGCAATTATTTTGCTCACCGCTTTGTTTTTAATCAGCTCGCCATAACTCTTGAGGCCCCGATTGAGCGCGCTTCTCAGGCCTGCTTCGTGGGTGCCGCCTTGCGGTGTCGGTATGGTATTACAATAGGAATTGAAAAATTCGTCTTCGTCGACCGGCCAGGCAACCGCCCATTCGACCCGGCCGGAACCGCCGTTGAGATCAGCTTGGCCAAAAAACGTGTTGGGGGTGATGGTTGCGCGGTCTTCCAGAGTGCCTTGCAGATAATCGCTGAGACCGCCGGGAAAGTGGAGCGTCGCGGTTTCAGGCGTGTTTTTGTCATTTTCAAGCAGTTCAGGGTCGCATTTCCAACGAATTTCGACGCCGCGAAACAAATAGGCTTTGGAGCGCGCCATTCGGTAGAGCGTTGATGGTCGAAAATGCACTTTTGCGCCGAAAATCTTGGGATCGGGGTGAAATTTCACCAATGTACCGCGTCGATTGGAGGTTTTACCGGCATCTTTGAGCTTTCCGGTCGGCTTGCCGCGTTCATAGCTTTGGGTCCATAGCTTTTTATCGCGCGCAATTTCCACAATGAGATCGTCCGCCAGCGCATTGACGACGGAGAGGCCAACACCATGGAGGCCGCCAGAGGTTTCGTAAGCGTCGCCACTGAATTTACCACCGGAATGGAGGGTCGTCATAATGACCTCTAGAGCCGATTTATCTTTAAATTTGGGATGGGGGTCGATTGGAATGCCGCGGCCATTATCGCTCACCGTCACATAGTGATCAGCGGAAAGTTCTAAATCGATACGTGATGCCTCGCCGGCTACCGCTTCATCCATTGAGTTATCAAGAAGTTCCGCGACTAAATGATGAACCGCGCGCTCGTCGGTGCCGCCGATATACATGCCGGGGCGCAATCGAACGGGTTCCAATCCTTCGAGAACTTCGATATCTTTAGCAGAGTAAGAGCTTTTCTTACGCTTGCCGCCGGTTGATCCAGAACCTTTTCCCGGATTTTTTTTAGCTTTTTTGGGGGCGGCATCAAACAGATCGGCCATATTTGTTCCTGTATTTACTTTTTAGCGTTAAACGCCATTATACTGTGTTTTACGAAAGATTTATAACAATATCTTGTGCCTGAGTAGCTTTAAGGTGGCAAGTGCAAACATATCAAATTGAAGGAAATATCCATGTCTGACGACGCTCAAGACGGCCAAAACGAAATTTCTGATACGCCACAAGGTGATCGGACGATAACGGTTGTTGCCATGCCGGCCGACACCAACCCGGCTGGCGATATATTTGGTGGCTGGATCTTGTCGCAAATGGATATCGCTGGCGGGGTCGCCGCCAGTCGACGGGCAGAGGGGCGCTGTGTGACCATCGGTGTTAAAGAGATGGAGTTTCACAAACCTGTACATGTCGGTGATCTCGTTAGTTGTTATACCGATGTCCTTTCGGTCGGCAGATCGTCAATTGCCATAAAAATTGAGGCTTGGACGACAAATCATTATCATCAAACCGGCCTCGCTAAGGTGACTGAAGGAGTCTTCACTTATGTGGCGATTGATGAAAATCGAAAACCACGCCCCGTACCCAAATAACGGGTTCCATCACCTTGTATATTGTTATGTGTCTTATTAATTTCCGGCCTGCAGCGTTCAGATAATAACCATCCAAACATAACCAGCGGCAAAGAAGGTGCTGAGGGCGGCGAATTCCTTGATGAATACTTTTGCTGACATGACTTTTTCCTCTTTCTGATGTGATAGAACAGGTTCTAAACCAAAAAGAACAAAATAGCAACAAATATTAGTTACTTAATAAAAACAGTGGGTTGTGTTTTTCATCAAAGAGGCGGCGTGGTCTCTTGGGCCGGGCCATCAACGCCCAATGCCCAGCGACCGGAATTGGTGCCTTGAACATCCCAATTGAGGCCGAACTGCGCGCGGCCTGCCTGAACATTTCTAAAGATACGTTGAATTTCCTGCTCAAGTGAAAGCCCTCCGGCGCCGCCCGCGTAAAAGATGCGCTCAATGGATTTGCAGGCGAGAAGAGAGGCGTAACTTGCCGCCATTGTCAGGCTCATTCGGGGATCGTCAGGTACGTGTTCACCTTTGCCGATATAGGTCATTGCCTCCCGGGTGTTGGTGCGGATTAGAAGTTTGGCTGTATCAAGCTCGGCGGCCGATTCGGCAACACGCAATTGCAAGCTTTGAAAGTCAGCAATTTTGGCACCGTGGCGAGATGTTCGCTCTTTGATGTTTTCGACAAATATGTTGAGCGCGCCAGCAGCCATACCGACGACAACCGACGCCAAGGTATAGGGGTCGAGCGCACGATGTCCGACTTTATAGACGCCGCATTCGTAAAGG